>Ga0316205_10000354_pt1 | contig 92914 bp, 88 predicted proteins | sample 3monthpyrite_MG_FD_204941 | JGI IMG/M metagenome (GOLD analysis project Ga0316205, IMG submission 204941) | Microbial mat bacterial communities from mineral coupon in-situ incubated in ocean water Damariscotta River, Maine, United States -... | ecosystem: Environmental > Aquatic > Marine >... | reverse complement strand
ATGTTATTTTTCCAGCATTTAATAGTTTTAGCTTGTACCGGACCTGCGGCAAGCAACAGCGACATTATCAACAGTGTTGCGGCTAGTTGAAAAGTAGAGGTCATGTTCAATCCTTTATTACCTGACGAGCCGGATCTTACAGGATACAATGGCTGATGTTTAAGCATTTTGTTCAACATGTGTGATTGATCAACTTCTATTATTTATCATCTCGTTTCTTGCCAACGCCTTCTCGGCTTTTGCCGGCGGTGGTGCGGGACTGTTACAGCTCCCAGCACTCATCTTTTTGGGCCTTCCATTTAGTGTAGCATTGGCCACTCATAAAATAGCCACTGTAGCACTCGGACTTGGAGCAACTTTACGCCATTTTCGTGAGCGTAGTCTGCACAAGTTCTACATTTTAACCATGTTGGTCGCCGGTGTCCCTGGAGTAGTTATCGGCGCACATGTCATTTTATTTATCCCTGACCGAGGCGCAGAAATCGCACTTGGTATTATGACCATCGGTCTGGCAATCTATTCGATACGAAAACCCGAGCTAGGTCAGTCCTATACCCCCCGTAACCAGGATAAACGTGGTGCCCTTATCGGTGGGTTTGTCCTTTTTACTATAGGTATCCTGAATGGTTCATTAACATCCGGAACTGGTCTATTTGTGACCATATGGTTGATACATTGGTTCGGGCTGGATTACAAAAAAGCCGTGGCCCACACCCTGGTGCTGGTCGGGTTATTCTGGAATGGCAGCGGCGCTCTGACCCTGGGCCTGTATGGCACCATTAAATGGGAATGGTTGCCGGTACTCCTGCTCGGCTCCTTGCTGGGCGGCTACATTGGCGCGCATTGGTCGATAATCAAAGGCAACAAGTGGATCAAACGGGTTTACGAAGGCATAACGCTGTTGGTTGGGATCTTGCTCATTATTGATTAGCGCATGGATTGTGCTTATTTCGTGGGAGCACAGGGATAAGGTGAAACCGGAGGTTGAGCAACTGGCCTGGGCCATGTGCGGAGCGACGCCTAATCATATATACCTCTCTGGGTGAGTGCGAAAAATCTCAAACCCCGTACTGCTGTCGGTACTGTTGAATCGCCTCCAGGTGTGTGGCGTATTTCTGCTCGTGATTAATGTATGAGACAAGATGCTCCAAGCTGACAATGCTGATAACAGGGATTTTGTATTTCTGCTCAATCTCCTGGATTGCGGAGAGCTCACCTTTACCTCGTTCCTGTCGGTTGAGGGCGATGACCACGCCTGCTGCTTCGGCACCGTTTGCCTCAATGATGTCCATCGACTCGGTAATCGCAGTGCCAGCGGTAATCACATCATCGATGATCAGTACCTTGCCTTTTAGCGGGGCGCCGACCAGTGAGCCGCCTTCGCCATGTTCTTTTGCTTCTTTGCGATTAAAACAGTAAGGCACGTTACGCCCATGTTTTTCCGAGAGGGCTATCGCACAGGTGGAAGCGAGGGGGATGCCTTTGTAGGCCGGCCCGAATAGCGTGTCGAACTTGATGCCACTGTCGACGATGGTCGCGGCATAGTACTGACCAAGTTTGGCGAGCGAGCGTCCGGTGTTGAAAAGTCCCGCGTTAAAAAAATAGGGGCTGGTTCGGCCTGATTTCAGGGTAAATTCCCCAAAGCGTAATACATCAGCGCTCAGGGCAAGTTCAATAAATTCACGTTGATAGGTTTGCATGGCTTAGTTCATTATTCATCAGAATTGGGTGGATTAGGTGGTGTATGATACACAGAAATCGGTGTGTAGATAATACTCAGGCAGGCGAAGTAATGAGAATAATAAGTGCCAACGTTAATGGCATCCGGGCAGCACAGAAAAAAGGTTTTTATCAATGGTTGGCGAAACAACGTGCTGACGTGGTCTGCATCCAGGAAACAAAGGCCCAGGAGCATCAGCTCGATCCGGGGATATTTTGTCCTAATAATTACCATTGTTTTTATTTTGATGCCGAAAAGAAAGGTTATAGTGGCGTTGCCATTTACAGCAAACAAGAGCCGGATGAGGTTTATACCGGCCTCGGCTGGGATCACGTTGACACCGAAGGTCGCTATATTCAGGCCGACTTTGGCAAGCTGAGTGTTGCTTCTCTCTACCTGCCTTCCGGTTCATCCAGCGAAGAGCGACATGCCAACAAACTACGCTTCATGGATAAGTTTTATGAAGAAATGCAAATCATGCGGCGCAAACGGCGTGACTACATCATTTGTGGTGACTGGAATACGGTACACAAAGAAATCGATATCCGAAACTTTAAATCTAATCGCAAAAATTCCGGCTGTACTGATGAAGAACGTGCCTGGGTGGATAAAGTTATCGACCAGGGTGGTTGGGTTGATGCCTTCCGTGAAGTTGAGCATGGCGAAGGGCAATATACCTGGTGGTCTAACCGCGGCAATGCACGCGGCAACAATGTTGGCTGGCGGATCGATTATCAGTTCATTACCCCTGGATTAAAAGACACTGTGCAGAAAGCCTGGGTATATAAAGACAAATGGTTTTCTGACCATGCGCCTTTGATCATTGATTACGATTTATAAGTAGAGATTATTTTTGTCATTACTATCTAAACATTCATGGCGCGAATCTTTTTTGGTGTATTTTCGTCCGCGTGTAGTGGCTATGTTGTTTCTTGGGTTTCAGGCAGGGTTACCTTTTTTGTTGGTCTTTTCAACGTTAACGGCGTGGTTAAAAGATGAAGGGTTAACGAAAACAACAATAGGCTTCTTTGCGTGGGTAGGGATTACATATTCGATAAAAGTATTCTGGGCTCCCGTAATTGACCATATAAGCTTACCAGTTCTTGGTAAGTTTCTTGGACATCGTAGAAGCTGGATGCTGCTTGCTATGATTGGCGTTGGGATCGGGTTGTTTTATTTATCCTCACTTGACCCAGGCCAGGAACTAAAGACAGTTGCTCTGGCAGCACTGTTTATCGCATTTTGTTCTGCGACACAAGATATTGTAATTGATGCTTATCGTATCGAAGCCATGAGTAAGGAATACCAGGCACCGATGGCAGGTGCTTATCAGGCAGGTTGGCGTATCGGTGCGAATTTCATTGGTGGAGCACTTGCGTTATATCTTGCTGATATCTATTCATGGAACATTTCTTATAGTGTAATGGCGTATTTTGTCGGTATTGGTATAGTTACCGTATTGATTATTAGTGAGCCTGATTCACATACTGCAAGGTCTTTAATACCAGATGAGGAAAGAGTAAAGCGGTATTTGCGTAATTCACACAATCCAAATAGATTTGTCGCCTGGGTAATTGGCGCTATTGTCTGTCCATTTACAGAATTCTTTGAGCGAAATAAAAATCTTGCGATTGGGATATTGTTGTTTATTGGGTTATATCGAATTAGCGATATAACACTTGCAGTAATGGCGAATCCATTTTATCTGGATCTTGGTTTTACAAAGTCAGAGATTGCTTTTGTTACTAAAATAATCGGTGTGATATTTACAATTGTAGGTGCACTGTTAGGTGGTATGTATGTTATCAAGCAGGGGATTTACTCTGCATTGCTTGTGGGTTCTATTTTGGTAGCATCAACTAATCTTGCTTTTGCAATATTGGCACAGCAAGGCCACGATATGTTCTGGTTTACAACTGTAATTGGCATGGATAATTTTAGTGGTGGTTTTGCAAGTTCTGCTTTTTTAGCCTTCTTAGCGAGCTTGACGAATAAAGCATACACTGCAACACAATATGCGTTATTTAGTTCACTAATGACATTGGTACCAAAATTCATCTCTGGTTTCTCAGGTATTGTTGTTGATGCAACAAGTTATACCTTTTTCTTTATGTATGTTGCATCCTTGGGCATACCTGCACTGCTAATGGTTTTGTGGTTAAAAAAACAGGAAATAGTTAGTCAGCAATTGGACGAGTAGCTTTACTATGAGTGAAGAATTGACCCTATTCTCTATTTTTATTATGGGCCTATTAAGTGGTGTCCATTGCGTGGGTATGTGCGGTGGAATTGTTGGCGCTCTAACACTGGGCGTGGATCCGAAGTCCGGAACAAAACGAAGACTCGGATTGCAGGTCTTTTATAATCTTGGGCGTATCAGCAGTTATACATTAGCTGGATTGTTAATGGGCTGGATCGGGGCAATCACTACACAAAGTTTTGCTTCCCATAGTCTGCATCAAATTTTACAAACCTTTTCTGGTGTTGTTTTGATCCTAATGGGGTTGTATCTCGCCAACTGGTGGCGAGTACTGGTTAAAGTCGAACAAGCCGGTAGTATCATCTGGAAACAGATCGAACCATTTGCTCGAAAGCTTATACCGATTAAAAGTATCAACCATGCCTTCCTGGTCGGTATGTTGTGGGGTTGGTTACCCTGTGGGCTGGTTTATAGCATGTTAACCATGAGCCTCACCACCGCCAGTGCCACGCAAGGTGCATTGGTGATGCTTAGCTTTGGCTTGGGCACCTTGCCTAACTTGTTAGCTATGGGGCTAATGGCTGCGAGCTTACAGAAGTTTTTACGACATGTTGTTGTTAAAGTTATAGCGGGTGTGACAGTTATAGCTGCAGGTGTATATTTGATTGCACAAGTGTGGATGCCGATGGATATGGGTGATTCTGAGTTCGATCAGGAAAGTGGTGGAACCAAGCAAGAGCAACCGCGACCAATGAAGTGTGGACCAGGTAAGTGTGGAGCGGGCAAATAGAATTAAAAATCCCCGCTCTTAGCGGGGATTAGAGGTTAAGCAACTTGTTGTTCTTTGTTTATAAAATTATCAAGCGGTTGATTGAGGGTTTCCATCAACATATTAAGATCAGCGAGTTGAACATTCAGGGCTTCTGCAGCGCGTTCTAGTTCAGCAACGCGGGATTGCAGGGTGTCGCGTGATTCGTTGATCTTACGCAGGCTTTCGAGGCGTTTTTCCATCTGGTCTTTATGTTCTTTGATGCGGGAGACCAGTGGTGCCATCGCTGCTTTGCCCCAGGACTCAGCTTCCTGATGCGCATTGAAAAATGTATTACGTGCATGCGAGACCATGGAGATAAAGAATTTCTTTATCACAAAGCTTTGTTCGGTCATTGCGGTGACGGGACTCTTACGATATGCATCTGCCTCATGATAGAGACGCTCCATATGACGCTTGTATTTACTCATGGTGAATAATTTTGGCTTGGTGTCACCGAGCCCATGTTCAGCATTAAATTTACGGTAGATACCTTGCATCAACATATTAGTTTTGTCAGTGCGTGAAGATGCTTCTTTGATGGTGTTATTAATTACTTCAAAGAATTCCTTCATTGAGTTTTTAAGACCGACTGTGGTCCAGGTATCGGCCATAGTCTTACGTGTCTTGGACATGAGCTGATCAAGCTCATTCAGGCTAAGGATACCCAGCAAACCTGAGTGGGCTTCACTGAACAACTTTCTATTCGCCTGGAAGCTTTCTACACTCTTGTAGTAGATGGCCTGTTCTGAACGCGTTTTCTTTAGCAGGTGCGAGATGACGTCTTCGTTCTTAGTGCTCAGGCTTTGTAGTTCTTTGAGCTGTTCGTTAGCGTCGGCCAGGCGTGAGGCAATCAGGTCACGTGATTGTTTGACCATGCTGCCGATTTCACCGACGACACTGTCGCGTACAATTTCCTGTTTCTTGGGCAGGATATCGGTAGAGAGAATAGTTTCCAGGGACAGGATGTTACTTTTTTCCAACAGGTCCTGGTCATGGCGTATTTTGGCTAACAGACCTTTTTGAGCTGAAACCGGGAAAACGGACTTGGTTTCTATGTCGAGCATCTTGGCTGCCGTATTACACTGTGCCTGGATGGTATTGTTAACACTGCTCTCGTCTTTCAATTCATCCCAAAGCGTATCGATCTTGTTCAGGACTACCAGGCGAGCATGACGGGTATCTGCATTTAATGCCTTGACGTGGTGCGTCCACATCTCCATATCCGACTTCGTCACACCCGTATCAGCAGCTAATACAAATACCACCGCCTGTGCATTTGGTAGCATGTTTAATGTTAGCTCTGGCTCTGATCCCATGGCGTTTAATCCAGGAGTATCCAGAATGCTCAAACCTTCTTTCAATAAGGGGTGTGGGAAACTAATCAGGGCATGGCGCCACATAGGCACATCAACGGTGCCATCTTTGTTGATATGACCCTGGTCGTGTTCAGGATGGAAGAGCCCCAGTTTCTGTGCGACTTCTTGCGGCACGGGCTTTTTACGCACGACTTCTCGGAAGGCCTCGGCCATTTCTTCAGATGAGCTAGTGTTTAACTCAATAGTCGTCCAGTTAATAGGATTGCGCTTGTGTTCGGCGATGCTGGTATCTTCCAGTCGGGTCTCGATAGGCAGCAGGCGAATGTAACTTGAGTTTTCAGCCGAGTCATAGAAAAGCTCGGTAGGACACATGGTGGTGCGACCTGCCTCGGAGGGCAGTAAGCGGCGATCATATTCAGAGAAAAAGATGCCGTTGATTAATTCGGTTTTACCGCGAGCGAATTCAGCAACAAATGCGATCGTTAATGAGTCAGATCGCAACTGATCCAGCAGTTCAAAAATGCGCAATTCCATTTCGGCTTCGGACATTTTGTTTTGCTCGAGCCAGCTCTGGTATTTCAATATTGCCTCTACGAGTGTGGACTTCCACTTTCCGTAGGCCTGCATTTGGTCTGTAAAACGATCGGCTGCCATAAATGGTCTCAGTTTATTCCAGTAACATCCTAATCAATATAGCTTTTTTTTGAGTGAAATTACACTCAAGAAACAACCGGATTGGATAATTTGCCCCAAAATGAGCTTAATAGTGTTAACGGCATCACATGCAGGAAGTTTAGTAAGCCCCTATTTATAAAATGCTTTATGTGATCCAGTCGATAATTTTGCATTCAGGCGCAAAGAAATTGAGTAATTTTTGCTCTGAAAGTTGAATTCCAGGGGGGTTAGTTCTAGTGATAAGGGCTGATTCTATCTGGATCTGTGATTTTTTAAGCTCACAAATTGGGGCCAAATATTCGCAGCGGTATTTTGTTGGCAATGGGTAAATCGTTACCTTGCCAACGAAACCAGTTAAACATATGAGCTGCTCGAGGCGGACTAGCCAGTAATACGCCTATTGGTTAGAAACGTGGGTGGCCAGGCAAATCAATAAGTGGAGCGGCAACCAGGAACATGACTGCATAGATAATAATCAATGCGAGAATCGGAGAAAAATCGATGCCAGCCATGGGCGGTAAGATCTTTCTACAGGGGCGCATAATGGGGTTAGTGATCTGCACGGCGATCTGAACCAGGGGATGTTGGTAGGCGCTTGGATTTATCCAGCTCATGATGATCGTGATGAATATACAGATCAGATACAGCCATGCCGCATGGTTAATCAGCGTGCCAATGGCCTCTAGAATGAATAGAACGGGGTTATGTAAATTAATACCGCCTATCGACTGCAGTCCGCTAATCGTATGGGTAAGCACAAGCTCAATGCATTGCAGGATGATCAGGAGCACGATGGCAGCCATATCCAGGCCAAATACTCCGGGGACTACCTTGCGCAGGGGCCGCAACATAGGGTTGGTGATCTTAACGAACATCTGGCTGATTGGGTTGTAAAAATCGGCGCGTACCAGCTGGAGGATAAAGCGGGCCATCACAAAAAAGATCAGCAGTCCGAAGATAATCTGGACGACCAAGTTGCTAAACCCTAGAAAATAACTCACTTGCCTTTCCCCTTTTAAATTGTGCGGCTGATTATTATGTGTCTGTGGCCGATGCTCATTTAATCAAGCACCGATTTAATCCAAAGCCATTTTGAGCTAGGGCCACTTTACCCAAGCTCTTTGGCGAGTTCTTCAGAACGCTGCTTGGCTTCCAGGACAGCCTGTTTGATTATATTCAGTCCATTTTCAGATTGCATATGGTTAATTGCCGCTTCTGTCGTGCCGCCTGGTGATGTCACTCGTTTACGAAGCTGGGCAGGGCTTTCGGTTGCAGACTGCGCCAGCTTGGCGGCACCCAGTGCCGTTTGCACGGTGAGTTTATGTACCAGATCCTCGTTAAGCCCCATTTCATTACCGGCTTGTTCCATGGCTTCCATCATGTAGAAAAAATAGGCAGGGCCACTGCCTGAAAGTGCGGTTACAGCATCGAGCTGCGATTCTTTCCCCACCCAAAGGGCGATTCCAATGGCGGCCATTATATCTTCTGCAATTTGTTGTTGCTCTTGCGTTACAGCCTGGTTCGCATATAAACCGGTAGCGCCGGTTTGCACCAGGGCTGGTGTGTTGGGCATGGCTCGGACCAGGGCAACGTCCTGCCCAAACCAATTACGTAGATGATCAGTAGGGATCCCCGCTGCAATGCTCAGATATAAACACTTGCTGTCACCAATTTGTAGCTCGCTGATTACCTCATGCATGGCCTGGGGTTTGACCGCGAGCACTACAACCTGACATTCATCGATGAGCGCCTGGTTGGAGGCACAGGTGTTAATCTGGAAGGTGTTAGCCAACGGCATCATTTTTTCTTCGTCCCGGTCAGAGACGTAAAGTCGTTCACTGTCGAATCCGCTTTTACATAGACCACCAATGAGTGCCGTGGCCATGTTGCCAGCGCCGATAAAGCCGATGTTGATATTTTCCATATTGCTTTGTCCCGGATTTTTGTGGAGTCCTTGGGTGCCTTAACTTAACAGGCAGTATCTAATTAGTCACTTTCCAGTTATGTTCTGGCCCCAAAGATAGCGGTGCCGATGCGTACAATGGTAGCTCCTTCCATGATTGCGGCTTCCAGGTCATTACTCATACCCATCGACAAGGTGTCCAGTTCGTAGCCTTTTTTGTTCAATTCATCAAATAGCTGTTTCATGAGCCGAAAAGGTGTTCGTTGTTGTCCAAAGTCAGCTGAGGCAGCGGGGATAGTCATGAGCCCTCGTAGCCTGATCCCGGGTAAGCTAGCTACTGCGCTGGCCAGTTGTTCCAGTTGTTCTGGGGCAATACCTGACTTGCTTTGCTCGCCACTGGTATTGATTTGCAGGCAAATATTTAAGCGTTCATTTTGGCTATCTGGGCTGCTTTGACGTTGATCGCTGAGTCTTTGTGCTATTTTTAATCTATCTACACTGTGTACCCAGTCAAAATATTGGGCGAGCGCGGCGGTTTTATTGCTCTGGCAAGGGCCGATAAAGTGCCACTCGCAGGCTTGATTTGGAAGTGCAGCTATTTTCTCGAGGGCTTCCTGGAGATAGTTTTCTCCAAAGCGAGTTTGCCCTGCTTCGATGGCTTCTAGCAGATCTTCAGCCGGACGGGTTTTACTGACCGCCAGCAGTTGAATGTCATCAGCATTGCGACCGGCTTTGGTTGCTGCTGTTGCGATACGTTGTCGTACAGTGTCTAGTTGTTGAGCAATATTGGCCATAGAGTGTGCGCTAGTCACGAATTTGCATTAAAGTAAGGGTTTAGAATAACACTTGAAAACCGATATACACTAACGTGATAAACAGGAATTAATAGCGGGATCCAAATGGATATTACAGAACTACTCGCCTTCAGCGTTAAAAACAAAGCTTCGGATTTACACTTATCAGCTGGCCTGCCACCGATGATTCGGGTGGATGGTGATGTGCGCCGTATCAATGTTCCCCCTCTGGAACATAAAACTGTGCATGCACTGATATATGACATCATGAATGATAAGCAGCGTAAGGATTTTGAAGAATATTTCGAAACCGATTTTTCGTTTGAGATTCCAGAAATTGCTCGCTTCCGTGTAAATGCCTTTAATCATAATCGTGGAGCGGGTGCCGTATTCAGGACCATTCCATCGAAAATCCTCACCCTGGAAGAGCTGGGTTGCCCGGCGGTGTTCAAAGAGATCTCCGACCAACCTCGTGGCATCGTGTTAGTGACCGGGCCAACAGGCTCAGGTAAATCCACGACGCTAGCAGCGATGGTGGATTATAAAAATGAGAGCGAACACGGCCACATCCTCACCATCGAAGACCCTATCGAATTTGTTCACGAGAGTAAAAAATGTCTGGTTAACCAACGCGAGGTTCACCGTGACACCTTAGGCTTTAGTGAAGCGCTTCGCTCAGCACTACGTGAAGACCCGGATATCGTACTGGTCGGTGAGATGCGTGACCTTGAGACGATTCGACTTGCTTTGAGTGCGGCGGAAACAGGTCACTTAGTTTTCGGTACCTTGCACACCAGTTCTGCGGCCAAGACCATTGATCGTATTATCGACGTATTCCCCGCCGCAGAAAAAGGTATGGTACGTTCGATGCTATCAGAATCGTTGCGTGCGGTTATTGCTCAGACACTCTTGAAACGCATTGGTGGTGGTCGTGTTGCGGCACATGAGATCATGATCGGTACCCCGGCGATACGAAACCTGATTCGTGAAGATAAGGTTGCGCAGATGTATTCAGCGATCCAGACCGGTCAACAGTTTGGTATGCAGACCCTCGATCAGTGTCTGCAAGATCTATTGCAACGCGGTGTGATCAGTAAGCAGGATGCGAAGATGCGCGCTGCCAACAAAGACGATTTTGAATAAGTCGACAGTTGTACAACGAAATAAACAGGTAGATTTATGGACTTTAATTCACTGCTAAAATTAATGGTGCACAAAAAGGCGTCGGACTTGTTTATTACCGCTGGTGTTGCGCCTAGCCTGAAAGTGAACGGTAAGGTCAACCCTGTTACCCAGGCGACGCTGACACCTTCGCAGGCACGTGAAATTGTTTACTCGATTATGTCGCCCGAGCAGCGCCAGGAATTTGATAGTTCGCGTGAATGTAATTTCGCGATTTCGGCATCCGGCATTGGTCGTTTTCGTGTCAGTGCCTTTCAACAACGAAACCATGCCGGCATGGTGTTGCGTAAAATTGAAACCAAGATTCCAACTATAGAAGAATTATCACTGCCACCGATTCTGAGGGATCTGGCCATGACCAAACGTGGTCTGGTGTTATTTGTAGGTGCGACTGGTTCGGGTAAATCGACTTCACTTGCCTCGATGATCGGTTATCGAAATAAAAACAGTACGGGTCATATTATTTCTATCGAAGACCCCATTGAATACATTCACCAACATGAAGGGTGTATTGTTACTCAACGAGAGGTGGGTCTGGATACCGAGACCTTTGAAATTGCCTTGAAGAACACTTTACGACAAGCGCCTGATGTGATCCTGATTGGTGAGATTCGTTCTCGTGACACGATGGATCATGCGATTGCCTTTGCGGAAACCGGTCACCTGTGCCTGGCGACCTTACATGCGAATAATGCTAACCAGGCAATGGATCGTATCATCAACTTTTTCCCTGATGATCGTCGTAATCAGTTGTTGATGGACTTGTCGCTAAACTTGAAGGCGATTGTTGCACAGCAATTAATACCTGCGCCTGATGGTCAGAGTCGCGTCCTTTGTGCAGAAATTCTGCTTAACACCCCACTCGCATCAGACATGATTAAAAAAGGTGAAGTTCATACACTTAAAGAACTCATGTCCAAGTCACGCCAAAATGGTATGCAGACTTTTGACCAGGCCCTTTACGAATTATACCGTGACGGTAAGATTACCTATGAAGATGCCATCAATCATGCTGACTCCGCAAATGAACTACGTTTGATGATCAAACTCGGTGAATCGAAAGGTGATGCCGATGCCATTTCTTCTGGCTTAGATGGCATCACTATTCAGGAAACGGACTAATATTTTTTGTAATTGTTTGTTTTGCCCTGCTGGGGCAACCTACTTTCTTGTAGTGACAACAAAATCTGCAAAGAATCGCTTTCCCCTTGCATGCCAACCGCTAACGATGTCCATGAATGTATAACGGTTAGCTTTTACTCATTATCGGGAGATAGTATGTACTATAAAGTGTTTTTGATCGTAACGTTTACTTTACTAGCTAATATAGGCCATAGTTCAGAGTCGCTAATTATTGGTTCATGGAAATGCAAATTTAAAAGTGAAATTATTGATGCTGATCAAACACTCACGATAAACGAGAGTGGTGATTACAAGTTAGTTGCTTCTATCTTTGGTTCAAATTTAACAGATTTAGGTACCTGGTCATTACAGAAAAGTACTCTCACACTAAATAGACATACCCACATCAAGAGAAGCAAAAAAGAAGAATCTAAGCATACCTTTACACATACCATTAAGAAATTAAACAAAACCTCTCTTATCTATACACAAGGGAAAGGTATTTCAGAATGTTCGCGATGATTTAAACTTAAGATAAAAAGTTGATTAAGCGGTAGCTGTAATTGAATTTAGAAAACTGAATAAGCATCAAACACCGGTCCATCTACACAGACGCGTTTCATTGCGGGTCCGTTTTCAGTTTGAACCTTAACTACACATCCGGCACAACCACCGACGGCGCATGCCATGTGCTCTTCTAGTGATACCTGGCAAGGCAGTTCATATTCTTTTGCAAGTTTGGCGACGGCCTCTAACATGACAGTAGGGCCACAGCTGAAAATTTCGACTTGCTGTCGTTGTTCATCATTTAGTGCATCAAGATAGTGTTTAGCCAAATCAGTGACGTAACCATCGAAGCAACCTGGATAGCCTTGTGTTGATGTCAGTCGTGAGGCGATACCCCAGTCCTCAAGTAAAGGCATGCAGGCGATGACACCATCTGGTTGTCCGGGAATCATTATGGTTGAGGGTTTGCTCTGAAATGGAAACGGGACTTCTGAGCCCATGATAACAAACGGTGTGTATTGTTTTTGTGTTCTTAATACATCGGCGACAAAGATCATGGGTGGAATACCAACACCACCACCAATGAGTAAAGGTCGAGTTTTATCTTCGTGAATTTCAAACGGCACGCCGATTGGACCAAACAGATCCAGTTGTTCACCAACTTGTCGTTTGGCTAATAGTGCGGTGCCATGGCCGAAGACTTTATATAATAGTTCTACCCAGCCTGCTTTGGCATCAACACGCATAATCGAAATCGGTCTGCGCATGGGCAATGATGGATCGCATTGAATATGTACAAAGCTACCTGCTAGAGCGCGTCTGGCTATTTCAGGTGCCTGGATACGTAAAATATATTGATCACCTTCAAAGGCATCATGGGAAAGAATTTCTGCCTGTTCGCAAACAATGGTATCGCGGTGTGGTTTTGTAGCTGTTTGGTTCATAGTTTTAAATTAGTGTTCGTTAGAATAGACGACCTGGCCATTACAAATTGTTTTGTAGACCGAACCTTGTAGTTCCCAGTTGGTAAAAGGCGTGTTACGTCCTTCACTCAACATGTTCTGTGGTTTCAGTACCCAATGTTTATCCGGATCAAAGATGGTGATATCGGCCTTGGCATCAACACTTAAGTGGCCGGCATTGAGACCAAGTATTTCTGCTGGTGTCGTTGAGAGCCGATCAATCAAGCCTGGCATATCCAATAGTCCGTCATTAACCAAGCGTAAACTCAGAGGTAATAAAGTCTCGAGTGCTGAGATGCCAGGCTCAGTGGCTGGGAAGGGTGCAAGCTTGGCATCAATATCATGTGGCTGATGGTCCGAACAAATGGCCTCAATTTGTGAGTCGACTACGGCCTGACGTAGCGCATCCCGATCACGCTGTGTGCGTAATGGTGGTTGTACATGACATTGGCTATTAAAATAACCAATGTCCATTTCTGTAAGATGTAACTGATGTGCTGCGACATCAGCGGTGAGATCAAAGCCATCATACTTGGCGCGGCTGATCATCTGTATTGCCCGAGAGGTGGTCAGGCGACAGAAGTGAATACGGGCCCCCGTCTGTTCTACCAGCATCAGAAAGTTTGCCACTGCCTGTGTCTCGGCCGCTTCAGGGATGCCCGCTAAGCCTAAACGAGTGCTCACAGCCCCTTCGTGTGCACAACCGTTGTTGGCAAGCCCCGAGTCTTGTGCGTGTAGGAAGACCGTCATGTCGACACTGGCCGCATATTCCATTGAACGTCTTAAGACTTGAGGGTTATTAATGCAATTCATAACGTTGCTTACGCCGACACAACCAGCATCTTTTAAATGTGCCATCTCGGTAAGATGCTCACCGGCAAGCCCCATCGTTAATGCGCCCATGGTATAGACGCGACAAAAGCCGGCCTCTTCATTGCGTTGATGGATAAGTTCAATAACAGCTGGTGTGTCAATCACTGGGGTGGTGTCAGGTGGTATGCACAGACTGGTGATACCACTCGCCGCTGCTGCACGTGTCTCTGAAAGAATCGTGCCCTTGTGTTCCTGGCCAGGTTCACGCAAACGCGCACACAGATCGACAAAGCCAGGGCTAACTATTTTGTTTGTCGCATCAATGATCAGGTCAGCTTTAAAACCACTGGGTGCTTTGCCAACGGCGATGATCTTATCATCGTGAACAAACAGATCTTTTCGCTCGTTTATCTGATTACGCGGGTCTACTACATGCCCATCAGTGATCGCAATCTTCATTCCCTAACCTCCAATGGGCTCTCCTGCTTGCGACCGAGTACCATGGACATGATCGCCATGCGCACGGCTAAGCCATTGGTAACTTGTTCGAGGATGACTGATTGCGGACCATCAGCTACTTCTGATTCAATTTCGACTCCGCGGTTAATCGGACCGGGGTGCATCACAATCGCATCTGGTTTGGCCAGACTAAGTTTTTCTTCGGTTAAGCCATACTGTGAAAAATATTCGGCTTCACTAGGTAACATCGCACCCTGCATGCGTTCTTTTTGCAGCCGAAGCATAATCACCACATCGACGTCCTTAATGCCTTCACGCAGGTTGTGATAGACATGTACACCTAGTGAGCTGGCCGTGCGTGGTATTAACGTGTGTGGACCGACAACACGTACTTCCGGTACACCGAGTCGATTCAAAGCATGAATCTGGGAACGGGCCACGCGCGAATGCATGATGTCACCGACAATGGCGACACGCAGGTTTTGAAATTCCTGCTTGTGACGACGAATCGTGAACATATCCAGCATGCCCTGGGTTGGATGGGCGTGGCTACCATCACCCGCATTAATCACACTGATGTGTGGGGCGACGTGTTCAGCGATAAAATGCGCCGCGCCGCTTTCACCATGCCGCACGACAAACATATCAGTGTGCATTGCCTCCAGGTTGCGCAGCATGTCGAGCAGGCTTTCGCCCTTACTGGTCGAGGAGGTGTTGATATTAATGTTGAGTACATCAGCAGACAGGCGCTTGGCGGCGAGCTCAAAGGTAGTGCGGGTTCGGGTGCTGCCTTCGAAGAATAAATTAACGATGGTCTTGCCACGTAGCAACGGGACTTTTTTGGCCTGTTGGGTGCCGACGGTAGAAAAGTTTTCAGCGGTATCGAGAATGTCTATCAGGGTCTGACGGGGAAGATCTTCAATAGTAAGAAAGTGGCGGAGCTTGCCGGTATTATCAAATTGAATATCTTGCTGCTTCACGAAGTCTCCTGTACTTCTAAACTAAGTGGCTCAGGCCCGTTTAATTTGATTTGTTCATTAGGGCCGAGTGCCAATTGTACACCAGTTACGTCGGCATTGATCGGTAATTCTCGACCACTGCGGTCGACCAGTGTCACCAGGATGACTGAGGCCGGGCGGCCATAGTCAAAAATCTCATTGAGTGCGGCGCGAATGGTGCGGCCGGTGTGCAACACATCATCGACCAGGATGATGTGTTGATCCTCGACTTCAAATTCCAGACTGGAGGGAGTGACCTGTGGGTGCATGCCAATCCGAGTGAAGTCATCGCGGTAAAAGGTAATGTTTAATGTACCCAATGCAGAGTCGATGGCCAGCTCTTTATGTAGCTTTTCGGCAAGCCAGACACCACCTGTATGGATACCGATCATGCAAGCATTCTTGATGCCGCGCTCCATTAATAAAGTCTTGAGCTCGGTAACCATGTTGGGAATCAGGTCACTGGGAGAAGGGCATGTCGTCATAAGTTCGTATTCAAATAAGACTGCAAAATCAGCTGGGCGGCCAGTTTATCGATTTGTGCTTTATCTTGCTTCCTTTTTTTTGATTGTGGGCTGGCAGACAATAGCTGCTCGGCCTCTACAGAGCTGAGTTTTTCATCAATCCACTCAACGGGTAGATTGTAACGCTCAGCGAGCTTTTTCCCAAAGTCTTTCACTTCGTCATGCAGCTTATGCGGTCGGTCATCCATGTTGGAGGGCATGCCAACCACGATGAGTTGTGGTTGCCATTCTTTGACCAGTTTGTCGATGGCAGCCCAATCGGGCCCTTCTGGTGTGGTGTTTAGCGTGGCCAAGCCCTTGGCGGTCGCGGTGATCTCCTGACCGACGGCAATACCAATACGTTTACGGCCATAGTCAAAGCCTAAAAGGGTGCGACCTGTCATAGGGTTAGGATTTTACGCGTGCCCTACGTCGCTGGAAAGGTTATTGAGCTCAACGCCAAGATGTTTGGCCGCTGCGTTCCAGCGTTGTTCTACAGGTAATTCGAAAATAATGGCAGGATCAGCCGGTCCATTCAGCCAGGCATTAGCTGCTAGCTCCTCCTCGAGTTGACCTGAACCCCAACCTGCGTAGCCTAGAGTAATCAGGTAATTTTTCGGTCCCTCATCATGGGCAATGGCCTCGATAATGTCTTGTGACATGGTCAATGCAATGTCATCGCTCACTTGAATCGAAGCCTCCCATTGGCCAATCTCGCGATGCAAGACAAAACCCCGTTCCGTCTGCACAGGACCACCCTGGTAAATAGGAATATATCCCTGACCGCGACGAGTATCATTAATTTCAAGGTGTGATAACAAAGCATCAATATCCAGATCCAGCGGCCGGTTGATAACCAGACCCATCGCACCATCCTCATTGTGATCGCACATGTACGTCACGGTTTGAGAAAAATTAGGGTCAGCCAGCGAAGGCATCGCAATAAGGAACTGATTCGCCAACTGATTAGCGGTTTGGCTAGATGTAGGTGTGGAGCCAGGCATAAAACTAAGTATCGGTGACAAGTTATGGATCTACAAGGTAGGGGGTGTGTTTTTTCGCCCTAGCCGAGGGAGGTTCGTCTTTTCCGTGGAGACCGGAATCCAGGTTTTTATCTTTATTCATTTGATTTTTTTCGCTCTCGGCGAGAGCGAAAAAAACCATTTTATTGAGACGACGTCGTTAACCCACTTACCCTAAAATTCCAGACAAGCGGTATGTGCAGTATATCTGTGTCTCTGAGTATTTCTTTGCTAAGAGGTGGGTAGGGCGCTGCCATGTTGACGATATCTTTGGCAGCTTTGTCGAGTAGGGGTTTGCCTGATGACCGGAGTACTTTTATCTCAGAGACACTACCATCTGGATTGATGGCGACATCTAATAACAAGTCACCACTGACGTTGTTGCGCACGGCGGCTTCTGGATAGTTCAGATTGCCTATGTTCTCCACCTTGTCTCGCCACGCGACGATGTAGCTGGCATATCGATTCTGTTTGGCGTTGGTGCCGGTGACATAGGTATGGTGTGGCGTACGTTGGGTGGCACGTTTTAGTTGCTCGATCTCTGCGCGTAATTGCGCAAACTGTCGGCTGCGTTCGTAAAGTTGTGCTGCCTTGGTACTTTTACTTTCCATCGGAATGTCACGTTTAAAATCTTCAGTCTGTTCGGCAAAAGGCGACTTGTCCGCGGTGATGATCTCTTGTTGTTGCTCTTCTTTGGTGAGTGGGGGCGGTGAAAAATCCAGTTGGCTATTCGGTGCGATGCCATCCTCAGTTGTTGGAACGGGGTTCGAAAACGGGCTGGTGGGCCGGACAATTTCTTCAACATTACCACCGCCTTTCTGGTTGGCCTGTGCCAGGTAGTCGGCTTCTTCTGGTGCATCTTTTGATGATGAATGGACCAGGGTCACTTCCATAGTCGCCATTTGTTTTTGGGGTAGCAATTCTTCAAAGTCAAAGCTGATACCAAGAATCAAAATGGCATGAATGGCGAGGGCAATAAAAATGGTCAGTCCGACGCGATCAAACTGATGCTGGTTGTATTGTTGGTGTACTACGTTTTGCATTTGGTTTTACAGTTTACTATGGAACTGATCGCTTAGGTATAAATATCAAGGATATATGCTTCGACAAATTATAGCGTTGAAGTTTCACTAAAGTGGTGTTCGGTTTGCAAAAAAGAACCCTATGGGGTGTTAACGATAGTAACCTCAAGATCGGGTTTTTCGAATTTAACCCGATCGGCGAGTGCGCGGGTGATATGGATTTTGCCTTGCCTGTCTACCAACATGGCTTGCTGGATATTCATGGATTTGGCGATGCCCAACCACTCTTCTGGGCCAGCAACAAATAGTGCAGTTGCGGCAGCATCGGCAAGTGTGGCATCAGAATGAATAACGGTGACACTCTGGGACTTTCTGGCCGGTTGGCCGGTGCGTGGATCCAGAATGTGATGATAGCGCTTACCTTCCAGTTTGAAAAAACGCTCATAATCACCGGAGGTGAAGGCTGCTTCATTGCCTTGCATCTCCAGGCTGGCGATGACGCCTTCTCCCCTTGGGTCTCGAATACCTATGTGCCAGGGCTTATCACCACGCTGTCCGATAACCTTTAGGTCGCCACCGGTATTGATGCTTGCATGTTCAACACCCATTTGCTGGATGTGATCCAGGACAACATCGATAGCATAGCCTTTTGCGATTCCGCCGAAGTCTAATTTATTGTGCGGGTTAGTATTTTTTATACGTACCCCGTTGATACTCATGGCTTGCATAGAGGGTTTTTCATCGAGTAGCTTTTGAATATCTTTTTTATCTGGTATCGGGCCCTCTTCAGGCGGAAACTCATCGTGATAGCCCCAAAGTTTTATGAGATGGCCGATGGCTGGGTTAAACAGTCCCTTACTTTGTTTTTCATAGAGCTTTGATTTTTTTATCAGCGGGACTAAGGATGGATTGACGGTGAACTCTCCAGTGGCGGCCAATAGTTGATTGGTGCGCCCGGTTGGCCCAGGTTGCCAGGGATGAAAAGCAAAGTGGTAGTAACCAAACTCTTCTTCTATTTTTTCGATTATGAGTTTACGATCGGCAGGCTCAAGATTGATTAAAGTGATTTCAATAAAAGTCCCAAACGCCAGTATCGAATCCTTGTGCTCAACAAGCATCGGTTTTTGCTGACAACTGACCAGCAGGGTACTTGCTAGCAGCAGTGCTGCTATATGTGTGAATGTAGTGATACGCATACTATGGTATTGATTTTTCTATTGAATCCAACAAAGTGGCACTGATATTGAGGTTATAGATTGTATCAAGTTCACGGATACATGTTGGGCTTGTAACGTTGATCTCCGTCAAATATTCACCAATAACATCTAAGCCAACAAACAGCAGGCCCAGCTCTTTTAGACGTGGCCCGACTTGTTGGCATATCCAGAGATCGTGCTTACTAAGTTCAACGCCTTCAGCGCGACCACCTGCTGCCAGGTTGCCACGTGTTTCACCTTTGCTGGGTATACGGGCTAGTGCGTAGGGAATAGGTTCACCATCGATGAGGAGTATTCTTTTGTCACCCTCTGTGATTTCAGGGATGAAATCCTGGGCCATTATCAAACGTTTACCTTTGTTGGTGAGTGTTTCAATGATGACATTTAAATTGGCATCATCTTTTTTTACTCTAAAGATAGATTCACCACCCATACCATCGAGTGGTTTCAATATAGTGTCTTCGTGTTCTTCTATGAAAGTCTTAAGCAGTGCAGCTGAACTTGTGACTCTTGTTGGAGGAATACAGTTTGGAAATTGAAGGGCGAAGAGTTTTTCATTGCAGTCACGTAGCGAGCGCGGTTTGTTAACCACCAGGCTGCCTTCGCCTTCAGCTGCTTCGATAACATAGGTTGAGTAGATGTAATCCATGTTAAAGGGGGGATCCTTACGCATCAGGATCACGTTAAGATCGGCGAGGGCAATGTCCTCGGCGGCCTCTAATTCAAACCACTTGTCAGGATTATCGTCGACCTTGAGTTTTTGTACCTGGGCGCGGGCTTGTTGGCCATCCAGGTACATAGCAGTTTGTACAATGTAGTAGAGCTCGTAATTACGTTGCTGGGCCTCTAGCAACATGGCAAAGGTGCTGTCTTTTTTGATCTTAATGGATCCTATGGGATCCATGACTACACCCAGTTTAATCATCAGCAAGCTCTAGTTATGAGATTATGTTTTAATTTTTAGATTGCGCATATTCGCGTGCAGCGGCGAGCAATGCAAGGCGACCAATGACGCCATAGGCATAAAACCGGTTTGGATTGGCATCCGGTGCCTTACTGGCGTCCGGCGCATTACAGGGTTCTACAAAGGCCAGTGGTTGGAAATGCATCCCAGGGGCATTGAGGTTTTCGTTGGTACCACGCTCGGTATGTACGCGGTAGAAGCCTCCGACCACAAAGTGATCAATCATATAGACTACCGGTTCAGCAGCGGATTGCTGATCACCCCATTTCTCGAAGGTATAGACACCTTCTTGCATGATGACTTTGCTGACAGATTTACCGCTCTTCGTTGCGGACATCTTGGTACGTTGTTTGCGATTTAGTTCGAGCAGCTCGTCGGCGCTGTGTACGGTCATAATGCCCATCCCGTAGGTGCCAGCATCAGCCTTGGCAATCACAAACGGTTTTTCCTTGATACCGTACTCGTCATATTTCGCCTGGATACCATCGAGTAGCTTGGTGACATTCTTACGTAAGCAATCTTCACCCTCGCGCTTCATAAAATTGATTTCACCGCAATTGCGGGCTAGAGGATTAATCAACCAGGGATCGATATCAATGAGCTGGGCAAATTCTTCGGTAACCTCCTTGTACTCGGCAAAATGCTCAGATTTCAGCCTTGCAGCCCAACTGAGGTCCAGTGGGGGCACAATTTTTTGCTCAATACCTTCAAATGAATCAGGGATACCTGAAGATAAGTCATTGTTTAATAGGACAATACAAGGCTCAAAGTCGGTGAGTACTAACTTATCCCCCTTCCTTTGCAAAGGCGACATGGTAATTTGTCGACCTGATGGCAGCATAAATTGTGTGTTTTCTTTAAGATCTGGGATTAATGAGCCGATACGTACATCGAAACCTGCTTTGCTAATGATATTCTGCAAAGTGGCGATATTCTCTAGGTAGAACAAATTTCTGGTGTGATTCTCAGGGACCAGAATGATCCTGGCAGCATCTGGGCAGATACGCTCCATGGCTGACTGGATAGCCTGAATGCATAATGGCATAAAGGCTGGGTTTAGATTGTTAAAGCCCGCAGGAAAGAGGTTTGTATCTACAGGAGCCAGTTTGAAGCCCGAGTTACGTAGGTCTACTGAGGCGTAAAAAGGGGCTGGTGTTTTTAGCCATTGAGCTCGTAACCAGGTCTCGATCTCAGACTGGTGCTGGAGTAAGTGCGACTCTAAGTGGCGAAGTGGACCAGAGAGAGCGGTCGTTAGATGTGGGACGGCGTGCAAGTGTTCAACGGACATAAGTTGGGTACTTTTTTTTAGCTTAGCTAGTATTAGTCTACACCATGTGGGCGAAATACTGTGTCCACAAGGTGCAGAAATTGCTTAATAAATGAGCAGAAGGACTTATTTGTGAGGATTGCTTGACAGGCTGCCGATAGCAAATATCCTATATAATATGGATACTTATGGATTGTTCTTCAAATCTATGTTAAATATTGAGGCATAACTACTTAATAATGGCTACGTTTTCTATAAAAAAATGGCCGGACGAAATTAATCAAGCGAAAGCTTTTGATTTTCACATTACTAAGGATAACGACGAGTGTTAGCAGAGAAGGCTATGGATGATGAATTTCAAGGCCTAAAAGTGATGGTCATCGATGACTCGAAGACAATCCGGCGAACCGCAGAGACCTTGCTCAAGAAAGTTGGCTGTGACGTTATCACAGCAACTGATGGGTTTGAGGCACTTGCAAAGATCGCTGATCACAGGCCGCATATAATTTTTGTAGACATCATGATGCCGCGTCTGGATGGCTACCAAACTACTGCACTAATCAAGAACAATAAAGTATTTAAGAAAACACCGGTCATTATGCTGTCCAGTAAGGATGGCTTATTCGATCGCGCGCGGGGTCGTATTGTGGGCTCAGAACAGTATCTGACTAAGCCCTTTACCAAAGAAGAATTACTTGGCGCTATTAAGAAACACGTGTCCAGGTCGTAACTAACACTAAAGTAACCAGTAAATACTGTTTAAGGAGCAATAAGCATGGCAAATGTGTTGATTGTCGATGATTCGCCAACTGAGGTTCACGTACTCAAAGGCATACTCGAACAAGGCGGTCACTCTGTCAGTTCTGCTGATAACGCTGAAGACGGAATCAAGCAGGCAAAGGCGACTAAACCAAATGTAATTTTGATGGACGTTGTCATGCCTGGCATGAATGGTTTCCAGGCTACCAGAGCGTTAACCAAAGACCCTGAAACGCAACATATCCCCATCCTAATCGTAACAACGAAGGATCAGGAAACAGATCGCGTTTGGGGTTTACGTCAGGGTGCGAAAGATTACATCACCAAACCAGTGGATGCGAATGACCTGCTAGCGAAAGTAACCGCAGTACTCTAAGGAACAGAATGGCACTAGAGAGCACAACGCCCTATGCACTTATCAAGGAGATCGAGGCCAGAAGTCGAAGTCGTGCGCTAGGTCTGCCTCAGCAGGTTGAGGTTCGCCGTACTTGGTCTGGAATTGGTTTTAGAGTTGGTGAGTTATTGCTTGTATCGTCGCTCGGTGAAGTCGGGGAAATTCTGGTTTATCCAGCACAGACGAGATTACCGCACGCTAAGCGATGGGTAAAAGGTGTCACCAATATGCGCGGGTCTTTATTACCGATAATTGACTTGCACGATTTTATCGAAGGTGTACCGACTGAAATGGAACGAAGAACACGTGTATTGATGGTTCAGCATGAAAATATATCAGTAGGTTTAATGGTGGACGAAGCGATGGGGCTGCGACACTTTTTTGATGAAGAGAGAGTAGGCGGATTATCAACTCTGCCGGACGCGTATAGTGAGTTCGTTGTGGGTGGCTATAAGCAGGGAAACACACAATGGGGCGTGTTTAAAATGGAAAAGCTGCTTAGCCATAAGCGTTTTATGGAAGTCGCGGCAAGGTTGTAACGAGGTGCAAAACAGGTAGTGTCCTACCTGTTTTGTTGAATGAAACAAGTTTTATGAAATTATTATCTATGTACTCAGTACGCTAGGAGTTAACAATGAGAACAACAACGAGTGACGGACGCGCCTTTAGCATGGGTGGCATCATGCTGATAGTGATTGTCCTCTTGGTGGGTTCGCTGTTGGGCATGGGCTACTTCTTCCTACGAAGTGGGCAGTTAGCCAGTGATGACCAAATATACATTCAACGTCTTGGTGAGCAACGAGTCTTATCTCAGGAGATTGCTAAGCTTGCTTCACAAGCGGCCCGAGGTCGACTGGACGCCTTTCCAGCATTACAAATCGCCTATAACAAGTTTGAAGAAATTCTGAAATATCAAATGAGTGTAACCGGCGAAATTGGCGCGGTGCAGATGTTGAATAAGGACTGGAAAGGGTACGGTCAAAATATTGATACCATCTTGCAACGACGAGAAGTAGTAACTTCAATGCGTTCTTACATTAACGGTATTAACGAACAAATTCCTACCCTGCTGGCCTTGTCTGACGAAGTAGTTGCGACCATGACCCGCCAGGGTGCACCAGCGGACCAGGTTTATATCGCGACACGACAATTAATGTTGACGCAACGTATTTCGAGTAACGTGTCATTAGTACTGGAAGGTGGTGAAAACGCAGTGACAGCGGCTGACCGGTTCGGTCGAGATGCGGCGTTATTTGGATCAGTTATCCAATCGATGTTACGCGGTAATCCGGCCAAGCGAATTCAGAAGATCACTAACCCTAACGAACGTGCAAAACTGCAACTGGTACAAAAGCAGTTTAATCAAATCCGTAATCAAGTAGGTGCGATTCTGGATCGTTCACCAGAGATGTTCCAGGTGTCAGGTGCGGCGGAAGAAGTACTTAGCACATCTTCAACTGTACTAAAACACATTGAAAGTACCGGTGTTGCTTATCAGGAGTATACTAAAGGTCGTCTTGAACCTATCATGGCCTATGTCCTGGGTCTGGTTGCCTTAGTTTTCGTTATACTACTTGGCTTCCTGTATATGCGTGATTCACGTAAGACCCTGATGTACACAGAGTCACAGCGTCGTTCGACAGAGGAAACCAACAAGCGGAACCAGGAAGCTATTTTACGACTGCTTGATGAAATGGGTGACCTGGCGGATGGTGACTTAACCGTACACGCAACCGTAACAGAAGACATTACTGGCGCGATCGCGGACTCCATCAACTACGCGATCGACGCGTTGCGTAACTTGGTCCATGCGATTAACGAAACAACCCAGCAGGTATCATCAGCGGCGCAGCAGTCACAGGCGACGGCGATGCACCTTGCTGAAGCATCAGATCACCAGGCACAACAAATTACCGGTGCCTCTTCTGCTATTAATGAGATGGCCGTATCAATTGAAGCGGTATCATCCCACGCGGGTGAACTGGCGGACGAAGCGAATCGCTCGGTTGATATTGCTGTTCGTGGTAACGAGGCGGTGCAACGTACGATTCATGGTATGGATAGTATTCGTGAACAAATCCAGGAGACATCAAAACGGATCAAACGTCTTGGTGAATCTTCTCAGGAAATTGGTGATATCGTTGAATTGATTAACGATATTGCGGAACAAACCAACATTCTGGCGTTGAACGCGGCGATTCAGGCGGCGATGGCCGGTGAAGCAGGTCGAGGCTTCGCGGTTGTTGCGGACGAAGTACAACGACTGGCTGAACGTTCAGGTGATGCGACCAAACAGATTGAAGCCCTGGTGAAAGGTATTCAGTCCGATACTAAGGAAGCGGTATCTTCTATGGAATCCAGTACCGCGGGTGTTGTGAAGGGTGCTCAACTTGCGCAAAACGCGGGTGAGTCTCTGGAACAAATCGAAAACGTATCCAAGCACCTTGCAGAACTGATCACTAACATTTCCGATTCTGCCAAACAGCAAGCGAGTGCGGCGAATAACATTTCAGATACTATGAACGTTATTCAAGAAATCACCACTCAGACATCAGCTGGTACTAACGAAACAGCAGCTTCGATCGGTAACCTCGCAGAACTTGCGAACGAACTACGACGCTCAGTTGCAGGCTTTAAACTACCGGTCTAACGGTAGTTTGGTAATCAGTCTTGGTGGCGATACCAGAACAAGCGCAAATGCAAGCGCCCTGGGAATATACAGAGACTCCTCCTATGGACGATCTGTTGTTCCAGCAGTGGGTGGAATTGCTAGAGAAAAGGACGGGTATCTTATTACCTGAGTCACGCAAAACCTTTTTGATCACTAATCTTGTTTCTCGTATGCGCGAAGTAAAGAGCCCTGACTATCAGACTTACCTTCATCTCGTTACTAATGGTTCGAGTGGACAAGTAGAGTGGGAGACACTGGTTGATCGATTAACGGTACATGAGACTCGTTTTTACCGCGACAATAATGCACTCAATCTGATTCATGACAACTACTTGAAAGAAATCATAGATGGCAAAGAGAAACCCTATACCGTTCATGCCTGGAGTGTTGGTTGTGCAACGGGCGAAGAACCCTATTCATTAGCCATGTTAATGGATTACACATTCTTAAATCATAATGAATTGTATTATGGTGTAACTGCTTCCGATGTTAGTCGTGCGGCACTTCAAACCGGCCGTGATGCTATTTACCACCAACGTCGAATTAAGAATGTACCAGAACACATTGCGAAAACTTACCTTGAACCGGTTGATGAAGAGCATGTTCAGGTGAGATCGACATTGAAACAAAAGGTCTGTTTCACCCAAATTAATTTACTTGATCTTGCCCAGCAACCAACTGGCATGATGGATATTATTCTTTGCCAAAATGTATTGATTTATTTTAAGCGTGAATTAAGAAACCTGATCCTCGATCACCTTACTACTCGTTTGAAACCAGGTGGCATATTAGTACTAGGTGCCGGTGAAGTGTTTGGTTGGACTCATCCTGAGTTAGATCTCATCAACTATGAATCAACACTGGCGTTTAAGCGTCGTGCTGAGAATGATGAGGTTAATAAATAATGTCACAGGCGAACCGCATCGACGGACACACATTAAGTTGGGTTAAGTCAGAAATTGACTCAACCATGGATAATGCACGACATGCATTAGAGGCTTATGTCGAAGCACCAGATGATGAGTCACAGCTACGCTTTTGTTTGAACTATTTGCATCAGGTATACGGTACTTTGCAAATGGTCGAACTGTATGGCGCAGGTATGCTGGCCCAGGAATTAGAGGTCCTTGCTCAGGCATTGATCGAAAATCAGGTTAAGAACCCTAATGATGCCTACGAAGTAATGATGCGAGGCATGATGCAGCTACCAGACTATTTGGAAAAACTGCAATCTGGTCAGTCCGATTATCCCATTATCCTTTTACCTCTGTTAAACGATCTACGTGCTGCGCGAAGTGCAGCACTGTTATCAGAAAGTGCGTTGTTTTCACCAGACCTGGGGGTTGATGCTCCACCAACAGCGGAAGATACTCATGAGTCTATTGATGATCTCGCGCGGAATTTGCGCCATGCCTATCACGTAGGACTTCTTGACTGGTTTCGCGACAGTGATGTTAATAAGGGTATCAGAAGAATCAGTGCTGTTATCGAGAAACTTAGACCTGCAGCGAATGACCCGGATACTGGTCGCGTATTATGGGCTGCCAGTGGCGTTGCCGAAGCACTAAAAGATAAAGGAATTGAATCTTCAGTCGCGATAAAACTGCTAATGGGGCAGGTTGATCGACAGTTTAAGAAGATAATTGATAATGGTGAGTTCGCCTTATCAACTGAGCCACCTAAAGAGTTACTGAAAAACCTGCTGTATTACGTCGCCAGTTCTCGCTCGGAAGGAAATCGTGTTAAAGAACTAAAAGATGCATTCCATTTATCTGAACTAATTCCAGATACAGAGACACTTGAGCGTGCAAGGGCTGATCTATCAGCGCCGAATGCTGCACTAATGAAGACGGTTTCCTCTGTATTGCTTGAAGATCTCACTCAGGTTAAAGATAGCCTGGATGTATTTGTGCGTTCTGAAAACCGTGACCCACAAATGCTAATCGATCTTTCTGATAAGCTTGTACAAATGGGCGATACATTGGACATGCTTGGTTTTGGTGATCAACGTATGGTCTTGCAAGATCAGATCGGCATCATCAAAGCGATGGGAAGTGGCGAGAAGCCGATTGAAGATAATGTATTGATGGATGTGGCTGGTGCTCTACTTGGTATTGAAAGCACACTGAGTGAACCAACCTCAACATATGTTGAAGACCAACCTACTGAAGGTGTTCCATCAGATGAATCGATTATTCAGCAGTTTGCCGATCCTGATCAACGCAGGTTAGTTAAACGTGTAGTTGATGAAGTCAAAGTTGATCTTAGCAAAATCAAAGAATCGTTCAACGATTATACGCGCATGCCTAAGAACATAGACGTATTACAGGAAGTCCCTGGCTTGCTTGACCGTATTCGTGGTTCGCTCTCAATGTTAACTCTCAATCGAGCTGCGGATGTGCTCAATAGTGCCTCTAATTACGTGCAAATAAGTATTTTGAATAATTCAACACGCCCTGAGGCGCGTACCTTGGATCTGCTTGCGGATGCAATTAGTAGTGTTGAATATTATCTAGAGTCGTTAACAGAAAGCTGGGGGCATCCATCAGCAATATTGGATGTGGCCGAGAACAGCCTCGCAGAGTTGGGTATTACTATCGGTGAAGAGGAACCTGCAGAGGAACCACAAGATAGTAGTCAGCCTGTTAGCGAAGACGATCAAACTCTAGTTGATATAGCTGCACCAGATTTTGAGACCGAAGACCAAGATAAAACGCTAGTTGATATTGTTGCCCCTGACGATGTCGAGGCTGAGAGTGGGTTTGATCTCAGAGCAGAAGATACCGAACCTGAAATAGATATTTCATCAATGCAGGATGAGTCTGAATTATCTGGTGAGTTTAGTCTTGAAGGCTATGATGAGGCAGCCGAGGCTATCTCTCCTGACGCAGTGAGCGATGACGTTCAGGAACTGTATGACGCAGAGGCACCCAATACAGAAGGCACGATTTCACAGGAATTTAATTTACCTGCGGTTGAAAATGTCGAGCCAGAGATTGAGGTTGAGGCAGAACCAGAACTGACGGCCCCCCCTGCACCAGAAGCACCAGCACCAGTAGTGTCTCCACAGACGGGTACGATTGCTGATGAACTTGATGATGAAATTGTTGAGATTTTTTTAGAAGAAGCAGAAGAAGAACATGGCAATATTTCCCGATTGTTGCCTAAATGGCAGAACAATCAGGATGATGAAGAGACACTCAAAGATTTACGCCGCTCATTCCACACCTTAAAAGGAAGTGGTCGTCTTGTAGGGGCCGTCGATGTTGGAGAATTTGCCTGGTCCTATGAACAAATGCTCAACAGGCTCATCGACAAAACTATAGATGCTTCCCCTGAAATGTTTGCGCTATTGGATAAGGCACGGGATACCCTACCGGGTATGCTTGAGTTATTCAAAACTGGAGCAAAACCCGGTCAGGAAGTTTTTGCACTTATGGCAAGCGCCGAGGCATTAAGCAAGGGTGAGCCTGTTAATCTAGATGATATTCCTGAGACTTCTGTGGCTGAAGAACCGGTAGCTGCAGAAGAACCGGCGATTGATGTTCAAGATGAAGTCGAACTCGATACTGCAGAAATCGAATTAGAAGCACCAGAATCTGGTGAACTAGAGCAGGATATTGCGGCGGTAGGTGATGATGCGATTGAACTTGGTGGAATCGATCTTGATGCCAGTGGATTTGAACTAGAAGAGGCTGACAGTCTCTCTGAGATTAGTTCGATTGACTTGGGCGCAGATGAAGTAACCGATGTTGACCTGCATCAGGTTGATATACCGGAAGAACAAGCTCCGCGTGAAGTTGCCGCTCCAGTCGAAATCGAAGGTATCGAGCTTGAGGTTGATGAAGATGCGTTATCACTAGATGAATTGTCCGACGACTTAGCGCTTGCAGACGAAACAGTAATTGGTGCAGTCGAGGAAACATCTGATTCGTCACCAACTATAGATCCAGTATTACTTGGCATATACCGAAAAGAGATAGCAACTCACCTGACCGCCTTGCGCGAGTATATAGATAATTGGAAGGCAGGTGGTGATCAAACTTCAAACCAGAATTTAATCCGGGCATTTCATACTTTGAAGGGAAGTTCACGCACCGCCAGCGTACCGCAAGTTGCAGAGTTGTGTGGTTTCCTTGAAGAGCATACTAAATATTTAAATACTAATGAGATCGAAGTTGATGGCGATCTCATTGACCTGTTTGAAGAAACAGGCGCATTCGTTGCTGAAACTGTTGAAAACCTTGACGACGAGAATGCGCAAGTACCCGATAACATAGAATTAATAAAACGTACCCGCGAACTGCTCGACAAAGCTCGCTATGAATCACCTACCATGCAAATTCAGATGCCTGATCTGGAAGAAGGTGGTACTGATGACATAGCCCAGCCAGATACAGAGTCAGTGGAAGAACCACTAGAAGAATTGTCAGAAGCCTCGACAGATATTATTGGTGAGGAACCTTCTGCCGATGAGTCTGAAGCCATGAGCGCTGCACTGGCTGAAGCGATGGCTGAGTCAGACTATGACGAAGAACTGCTTGAAATTTTCCTTGAAGAAGGTGTCGAGATACTTGATGAGAGTGATCACACCTTGCATGACTGGATTGAAACCCCCAGTGAGACTGATCACGTTAAAGCACTTCAACGCCAATTGCATACCCTAAAAGGTGGTGCACGCATGGCGGGCGTTATAGAAGTGGGCGATCTTAGTCATAGTATCGAGACAATGTTGACCGCTATAGTTGATGATCATCTGGAAGTTGCAGACGATATGTTCAAGGCACTGTTAAAGGCACAGGATAGTTTGGTTGCGATGCTGGAAAATGTGCGCAGTAAGGGACACCCCAAACCTGCCAATGAACTAATTGATGTTATTAATGCGATGGCAAAGTCTGAAAGTTATGACTTGTCAAAGATTGATTCTGGTGCCAGCGAGGTCGATAGTAGTGAGGCTATTAGCGAGGCACCCAGCGAAATTCCAAGCGAAGCTATTGAAGTCGCAAGCGAAGATAATTTCTCTGTACCGGATGAGTCGGCCGATGACCTTAGCGCTGTAGAGGAACCAATCTCGATCGAGGCTGAAGATGATACAGGTGCTATGGACTTGTCTGATGTCCTTGGCACGGAAGAAGAGCCATCAATTCCAACTGAGTCTGCTGTAGAAGAGATCACAGCAGATAATGTTGTGCCATTAGATGCTGGACAACAAATAGCTGAAGTCGAAGAAACATCACCAGCAGAGATCGCGACTGAACAACAAAAGCAGGCACAGCAACGTGCACGTGGCGACATGGTTCGGGTGCGCTCTGGCTTACTGGATAACTTGGTTAACTTTGCGGGTGAAGTTAGTATTTATCGTTCGCGCATGGAACAACAAACCAATGCCTTCAGATACAACCTCACGGAACTGGACGATACTGTTGAACGTTTCCGAGAACAGCTAAGAAACTTCGAAATTGAAGCCGAGGCTCAGATTCAATTTAGAATTGAAGAAAGTGGCAGTACCCACCAGGACTTTGATCCACTTGAGTTTGACCGTTTCACTCAAATGCAGACTCTATCACGTGGTATGTTGGAGTCACTTAACGATCTAAACTCGCTGCGTGGAATTCTATCCAACCTGACACGTGAGTCAGAAACCTTATTGTTGCAACAGTCGCGTGTCAACACGGACCTGCAAGAAGGTTTAATGCGTACACGTATGGTGCCGATTGCCGGACAAGTACCTCGTATGCGTCGTATTGTAAGACAAACATCTGAAGAACTAGGTAAGAAAGTCGAACTCACTATTGATGGTGCAGATAACGAGCTGGATAGAACCGTTCTTGAGCGGATTATGTCACCAATTGAACACATGTTACGTAATGCGATAGCCCATGGTCTTGAGATGCCAGAGCAACGAGCTGCTGCGGGCAAAGACGAGACAGGCAACATTTCCCTGACATTTGCGAGAGAAGGCTCTGATGTTGTTATCACTGTCGCGGATGATGGTGCCGGTATCGACCTTGAAGCTATCCGTACTAAAGCTGTAGAGAAAGGCATTATAAAGCCTGATGCGAAAGTACGTACCGACGATTTGCTCGACATCATACTGGAATCAGGCTTCAGTACTGCCGATGAAGTGACTCAAATATCCGGTCGTGGTGTTGGTATGGACGTGGTTAACAATGAAATTAAGCAGCTTGGTGGCTTGCTCAATATCAGTACGGAAAGCGGTAAGGGTACGAATTTCAGCATTAACATGCCACTTAGCTTGTCCGTCACTCGCGCCCTAATGATCAATATTGGTGAAGAGATCTATGCGATTCCTTTGCTCGGTGTTGAGACGGTTGAACGTGTATCTCGCGAAGAAATTGCGCGGATGCAATCAGAGAAGGACGCCACGTATCACTGGTTAGAAAACGATTATCAGTATATTCACCTCGGTGCGACAATCGGCTTATCCGAGATGACAATGCCACCGGAAGATGTGACCAAGTTACCTATTCTACTTGTGCGTTCGGGTGATTTCCGTGCTGCGATTCATGTAGATGGTCTTATAGGCAGTCGCGAAATTGTTGTTAAACCAGTCGGACCACAACTTAGCACTTTGCGTGGTATTTCCGGTGCAACGGTTATGGGTGATGGTAGAGTCGTTTTAATTCTGGATATGGGTGTCCTGATTAGACTTGCAAACATTGTTCATGAAACTGATGCTGGTGAAATTGAAGCAGTCGCGATACCAGAAGAAAAACGTGTTCCATTGGTTATGGTTGTTGATGACTCAATCACAGTGCGTAAAGTAACAACACGTTTACTCGAAAGAAACAATTTCAAGACAGTTTCTGCGAAAGATGGTGTTGATGCACTGGCGCAATTACAAGAATATAAACCTGATGTCATGTTGCTCGACGTTGAGATGCCACGGATGGATGGTTTTGAACTTGCAACCAACATTCGTAACGATGATGTTTTGAAAGATTTACCGATCATTATGATTACGTCACGTACCGGACAGAAACACCGTGATCGAGCAATGAATATCGGTGTTAACATCTATATGGGTAAACCATATAGTGAAGGCGAACTTCTTGAAAACATAGACACGATGCTTGGAAACAAGGACTAGCTATCGTGATTGAGACAGAAACAGATCTGTCACTGGCTGAACCGAAACAAAAAAATTCGGACCTGCGAATAGAGAATCATTCTATGTCTCAACCGGCATTGAATCAGGTGGCAATAGCCATTGCATCAGATTCACTACAACAGCGCACTAATTTGCGAAAAGTTTTAGAACAATCTGGCTTAAATGTTGTTCTGAGTGAACCACTTACGCGATTATTTCTACGCAAGCTCGATAAGGCACAAGCTGATGTTTTATTACTCGATTTACATGATGATATTGATCATGATGAGGAGTTATTACACGAGGTGCTTGATCAGGTAGAGATACCTATTATCTTCAACGATGTTACTGCCTTAACATTAAATGAAGATGCAGCAGACTCAAAATGGCACCTTAGCTTGATGCAGAAAATTGCCGAGTCAAAAGGTATTGATGACTGGCACTCAGTGCAGAGCGAACAAGCAGAATTTGAAGAGGCGTTTGCATTAGTTAATCAACCAATCTCGCGACCAGGACAAGAACAGAATATTGCCTCCCAGGTTTGGGTATTGGGTGCATCTTTAGGTGGACCTGAGGCAGTAAAACGATTTTTAAAAGCATTGCCAGCAGATATCCCCGCAGCTTTTATTATTGCGCAACACCTGGGGGCGAACTTTGTAAGTTTATTGGCAGAACAATTAAACCGAAGTACACGGTTGAATGTAATGGCACCTAGCGAAGGACATGTTTTTCTAAAGCAAGATGTTTTAATAGCTCCGGTTGAGGAGCGAATTACCATCAATCCAATTGGGAATATAGAACTTGAAGGTATTCGTGAAGAGGCAAATTACAGTCCATCGATTGATATGGTTATTAGTGATATGGCTGAGCGATATGGATCAAGGGCCGGCGCGATAATCTTTAGTGGTATGGGTGATGATGGCAAACTTGGTTGTGCTAAACTTTTGGAGAAAGGCGGCCAGGTATGGCTGCAATCAAGCGAAAGCTGTGTAATTAGTAGCATGCCGGATAATGTGAAGCGTCATTGCGATGTTCACTTTGTGGGTAACCCAGAGCAATTGGCAAAACAATTATCTAAACATATGCAGACCAGTGAGGTGGTATAGATGTCAGATGTAACCGATATGACAAAATCTGGCAATACAGGAATGACTGCGGCTCAACGCAAACACTTTGAGACCGTGCATAGCTTGTTGTTACCTATTAATAAGGAAATCTTGCTCTTACCCAATGCATCCGTTGCGGAAGTGATAGCCTATACTGAACCAGAAAAGATAAATGATGCACCTGAGTGGTTGTTGGGTATGCTGAACTGGCGTGATCGTAGAATACCACTGATTGCTTTCGAGATTATTAGTGAAGGTGAGCCAGGCTCGATCCATAAAAATTGTCGTGTAGCGGTCCTCAATACACTCAATGGAAATAGTAAAGTTCCCTATGTAGCCGTGCTTATGCAAGGTTTGCCTAGTCTGCAAGTGGTTAGGCCAAGCTCAATACAGTTTACTGATAAGCCTTCAAACCCACGTCAATCTATCAAAGCTTATGTCAACCTAAATGGTGTTGCGGCAGTTATACCAGATATTGATGATCTGGAAACTCGAATTCAGAATATTCATTAAGAGCGATCAAGCATAGTCCCCCCATAACGCTTGCAAAGCGCTACAGGCGCTTACAACGGCCGTTTCGGTTCTTAAAATTCTTGGTCCAAGTTTTATTGAATGGAAATCATATGTTCCTGCATGGGCAACTTCAGTTTCAGACAAACCACCTTCGGGACCGATCAAAATACTAACTTTATCAGCTCTTGTAAGTTGTGAAAGTCTCTGTTCCGACTCTGTATTAAATACAATTTTGCATGGTGCATCATGAGGAAGCCATTTTTCTAGAGTTACTACAGGATTTAATTTCGGTAAATAAGAACGGCCACACTGTTCACAGGCGCTGAGAATAATACCCTGCCAGTGATTTAGTTTTTTTTCTTTTCGCTTTTCATCAAGTCTTACTACCGTTCTTTCAGTTATCAACGGCGTAATCGAGTGAACACCAACCTCGATCGCTTTTTGAATCGCGTAGTCCATTCGATCACCTTTGCTTATACCTAAGCCAAGCTCGATTTGTAGAGGCGATTCAGTTTGCTCAGAGATTTCACTGATAATTTCAGCTGTTGCTGCTTTTGATGAACTGTTTGTTAAAATGGCATGTGCACTATTTCCCCGGCCATTGAATAATTTCAGCTCGGCATTGTTAGTTAGGCGTAGAACTTTACATATGTGTTGTGAAGCATTGCGATCCAGCTCTATAGTTTGGCCTACACTTAAATCTCCATTATGGTAAATTCGTGGTACGCGCATGGACTCAATCATCCTGGGTTGCGAGTTGGATGCCATCAATCGCGACTTTTGCCATCAGCTCAATTTCTTCTTCTGTGATGACATAGGGGGGCATGAAATAAGTCACATTGCCTAATGGTCTTAACAGCACACCTTTTGCGAGTCCATGTTGATAAACTTTTAGTCCACGACGTTCTTGCCAGGGATAAACTTCACGCATGGCTTTGTTTTTTATCATCTCAATTGCCAGGATCATCCCAGTTTGCCTTATTTCAGCAACATGTGCGTGATCTTCTAGTGTGGCGACTGACTCATAGAGCTTCTTACTCAGGTTTTTATTCGAATTAATAATGTCATTGTTGTCAAATAGATCGAGGGTGGCCAATGCTGCAGAACAGGCAAGTGCATTTCCTGTATAACTATGCGAGTGTAAAAAAGCGGTCAGATTTGTATAGTCATCGTAAAAGGCCTGATAAATTTCATCAGTGGTGACCGCGACTGACAAGGGTAAATAGCCACCAGTAATACCTTTTGACAGGCACATAATATCAGGGGTTATGGATGCTTGTTCGCAAGCAAACATACTACCTGTACGACCAAAGCCAACAGCAATTTCATCTGCAATCAAGTGGACATTAAATTCATCACAGGCCTTGCGTAAGAGTTCAAGATAGACCGGATCATACATCCTCATATTACCGGCGCATTGAACCAGGGGTTCTACAAAAACTGCACATGTTTCATCTGCATGTTGCTCGAGTGCTTCACGCATGTGTGTGAACATTTTCTCACTATGTTCCTTGCAGCTACTACCGGGGTCTCGCTCATAACAATCCGGAGAGGGTACCGTAATGGTCTGCATTAATAGTGGTGCATAAGTTTCTTTGTAAAGCGCGACATCACCAATTGCGAGGGCTCCCAGTGTTTCGCCATGGTAGCTGTTACCGAGTGTGATAAATTTAGTTTTGTTTGTTTGCCCTTTATTGCGCCAATAGTGGTAACTCATTTTAAGTGCAGCTTCGATCGCAGACGAGCCGTTATCAGCATAAAAACATTTTTCAAGGCCGGGCGGTGTTATCTTTGCAAGGTGTTCGGACAGCTCAACGATAGGTTCATGCGTAAAACCGGCAAGGATGACATGCTCGAGTGAGTCGAGCTGGGTTTTAATTTTCTCATTGATATAGGGGTGAGAATGCCCAAACAGATTAACCCACCAGGACGAGATTGCATCAAGATAACGTTTACCCTCAAAATCCTCCAGCCAAACACCCTTGCCTGATTTAATGGGGACAACTGGAAGCCACTCGTGGTCCTTCATTTGGGTACAGGGGTGCCACAGGTGCGCAAGGTCACGATCGAAAAGGGTTTTGTTCAGCGACATATATTGATTCTATACCAGTAGAGCAATAACTGGTAACTAGAAAACAATTGATTGGCTCATCAAAGCCCGAGGTTTTTCCAGATAGCCATGGTCGCATTAGCCTGGTTTAAAGTATAAAAGTGCAGCCCCGGCGCACCTGCTTCCAGTAGGTGGTGACACAGTTCACTAATTACATCTTCACCGAAAGCACGAATAGAATCCTTGTCGTCCCCGAATGACTCAAGGCGTTTTTTGATCCAGCGCGGTATTTCTGCGCCACACATGTCAGAGAAACGAGCAAGTTGCACATAATTCGTAATCGGCATAATGCCGGGTACGATAGGAATATTCACATTCCGTTTTTCGCACTCATCGATAAAGCGAAAATAGGCGTCGGGATTAAAAAAGTATTGCGTTAATGCACTATCCGCACCTGCTTCAACTTTTCGTTTAAAGTTGTCGAGGTCGGCAGTTGGGCTAGTAGCCTGTGGGTGAAACTCAGGATAAGCAGCGACTTCGATAAAGAAATGATCATTGTATTGATCTTTAATATACGCGACGAGTTCATTGGCATAATTAAAATCGCCACCGCTAATATTTCCCGCCCCAGAGGGTAGATCGCCACGTAACGTTACCAGGTGTTTGATGCCATTGTTTTTATAAGTATCAAGCAAGTTGCTGATGGTTGCTTTGTCGGTTCCTATACAGGAGATATGAGGTGCAGCAGAGAATCCGCTTTGCTGAATGTCTAAAACAGTATCTAATGTGCCTTGTTGAGTACTACCACCCGCACCGAATGTGACAGAAAAATATTTTGGCTTTAATGTCCCAAGTTTTCCCATCACGACCTTGAGTTTTTCTTTGCCCTCATCTGTCTTGGCTGGGAAAAATTCGAAGCTGAAAGTCGGGGTGAACTGTTTTTGAGATTCCATTTTGGGATTCCATTTTAGATCTGCATGACTAAATATAAGAACAGGGCACGAAGCAAATTACTTCGTGCCCTGTGTTAATACTACGATAGCTTAATAACGCCAAAAACTAGTATCGATAGTGTTCAGGTTTAAAGGGGCCTTCTACTGGAACGCTAATATAATCTGCTTGTTCCTGTGTCAGTGTGCTGAGATAAGCTCCAACTTTGCTCAGATGCAAACGCGCCACTTTTTCGTCAAGAATTTTCGGCAGAATATAAACCTGATTTTCATACTTGTCGGAATTCTTGTAGAACTCAATTTGCGCCATCACCTGGTTGGTGAATGAAGCAGACATCACAAAGCTTGGATGGCCGGTTGCACAACCCAGGTTAACCAGTCGACCCTTGGCTAGTACTGTGATTCGCTTACCGTCTGGGAAAATTACGTGATCAACCTGAGGCTTGACCTCTTCCCACTCATATTTTTCAAGTGAGGCGATATCAATCTCAGAATCGAAGTGACCAATATTACAGACAATGGCTTCGTTCTTCATAGCAGCCATGTGGTCATGTTGGATGACGCTCATGTTGCCTGTTGTGGTGACAAAAATATCGCCTGTCTTACAAGCTTCATTCATATCCACAACACGATAACCTTCCATCGCTGCCTGTAATGCACAGATTGGATCGATTTCTGTTACCCACACTGTTGCACCCATGCCGCGGAAGGCCTGCGCACAACCTTTACCTACGTCACCATAACCGAGTACGACACAAATTTTGCCTGCAATCATTACGTCAGTGGCACGTTTAATACTGTCGATCAGAGATTCACGACAACCATACAGGTTATCAAATTTGGATTTGGTGGCTGAATCGTTAACGTTCATCGCTGGGAACAAGAGTTCACCTTTCTCTTGCATCTCATAGAGACGATGTACGCCAGTAGTGGTTTCTTCAGTAACGCCTTTGACACTATCTGCAGTTTTTTGCCATAACGTAGAGCCGGGCTTAATGGTACGACGCAGGACATCAAGAATAGCTTTGTATTCTTCATTATCATCTGCTTTGGTTTCTGGAATGGCGCCTGCCTTTTCAAACTCAACACCCTTGTGAACAAGCAGAGTCGCATCTCCGCCATCGTCCAGAATCATGTTGGGCAATTTACCATCGGGCCAAATCAGCGCTTGCTCTGTACACCACCAGTATTCTTCGATGGTCTCACCTTTCCAGGCAAAAACAGGAATACCTTGAGCTGCAATTGCCGCGGCAGCATGGTCCTGAGTCGAGAAAATATTACAGGACACCCAACGGACTTCCGCACCCAGTGCAACCAGTGTTTCGATCAGCACTGCAGTCTGGATGGTCATGTGGATGCTGCCCATGATACGGGCACCCTTTAAGGGCTGTTCTTTAACGAACTCTTCACGAATAGCCATCAGGCCAGGCATTTCTGTTTCAGCAATAGCAATTTCCTTGCGACCCCAGTCGGCAAGGTTAATATCAGCAACTTTATAGTCGGAGAATGAGTCGATCACCGCATTCATGTTTATTACTCCATGGTTCGGTGAGCGTCGTTGTTCAGATGGAGTCGATTTGAGCCTGACGGGATTGACCGGTGCAACGCTCCTCAATTCGACGGTGTGTAGTTTAGTAAAAAATATTCAATTAGTGAAGGTAGAAAGGGGTCAAACCGAAAAGTTTGACCCCAAATAAGTGTGACAAAGCGTAAATTATGCGACCTTTAGGCCTGCTGCATCCCGTAGAGCATCCGCTTTATCTGTTTTCTCCCAGGTGAAATCAGCTTCTTCACGTCCAAAGTGACCGTAGGCAGCAGTATTGCGATAGATAGGACGTAACAGATCCAGCATCTTAACCAGACCGCCTGCGCGCAAATCAAAATGCTCACGAATCAGTTCAACAATACGGGCATCATCAACTTTACCAGTACCAAATGTTTCAACACTTATAGAAGTTGGTTCAGAAACACCGATGGCATAGGAGACCTGAATCTCACAGCGATCAGCGAGGCCAGCTGCGACAATATTCTTGGCAACGTAGCGACCAGCATAAGCAGCAGAACGATCCACTTTTGAAGGGTCCTTACCAGAGAAAGCACCACCACCATGACGGGCCATACCACCGTATGTATCAACAATAATTTTACGACCAGTTAGACCACAGTCACCCACAGGGCCACCAATAACGAAGCGGCCAGTTGGATTCACAAAATATTTAGTATCTTTGCTTAGCCATTCTGCAGGCAGGACCGGTTTTATGATCTCGTCCATAACCGCTTCCACCAATGCACCTTGCTCGATCTCTGGGTTGTGCTGAGTTGAGAGTACGACGGCATCAATACCAACGGGTTTATTGCCTTCGTATTTGAAGGTGACCTGGCTTTTCGCGTCGGGACGCAACCAGGGCAGGGTGCCATTTTTGCGCACTTCGGCCTGGCGTTTCACCAGACGATGAGCATAGGTAATCGGGGCAGGCATTAATACGTCGGTTTCATGACTGGCATAACCAAACATTAGACCCTGGTCACCGGCGCCTTGCTCATGATCGCTGGTCTCATCCACACCGACGGCAATATCAGCAGACTGTTTGTCGATTGAGGTCAGGACCGCACATGATTCCCAGTCAAAACCCATTTCCGAGCTGTTATAACCGATTTCCTTGACTGTCTTGCGTACCACTTCCTGCATATCAACCCAGGCGCTGGTGGTGATTTCACCTGAGAGCACGACCATACCGGTGTTGACCATGGTTTCACAGGCGACGCGCGCCTTGTTGTCTTGCTCGAAGATGGCATCCAAAACGGCATCAGAAATTTGATCCGCGACTTTGTCTGGGTGTCCCTCAGAAACAGATTCAGAAGTAAATAAATGCGCTTTTGCCATCCTGCTTAATCCCTCAGATTATTTAAAATTAGTTGAAGGCGCAGATTCTAGCTGCTTTTCAGGCTGATTTACAGGTTTGCGGCTTATATACGACTTCAATCTTGGCCGAACTATCCCTACAATGGACAGCCCATCCAAGAAGCTAGAAAGGAATTGTCATATGGTCAGTACAGAAACCCCGGTTTGTGACTTTGGTGCCCCAGCTATTGATTTCAGCCTACCCGGTGTGGATGGCAAGACCTGGACATTGGATGATTGCCGTGGTGAAAAAGGCCTGTTGGTGATGTTTATCTGCAACCACTGCCCCTATGTGAAAGCCATTCGTAGCCGAATCGTGCGTGATACCCGTGAGCTAATTCAATACGGTATTAATAGTGTGGCAATTATGTCTAACGATCCTACTCAGTACGAGGAAGACTCCCTGGAGAATATGCAACGTATTGCGGCAGAATTTGATTTCCCTTTCCCCTATTTAATGGATGAGACCCAGGCGGTAGCCAAGGCCTACGGAGCAGTCTGCACACCTGATTTCTTTGGTTACAATGCGGATTTACAGCTTCAATACCGGGGTCGACTGGACGAGAGCCGCAAGGAGACCGCGGCTGAGTCGGTGCGACGTGATTTATATGAATCCATGTTGCTAGTGGCCAGAACCGGCCAGGGACCGGCAGACCAAATTCCTAGCATGGGGTGCTCGATAAAATGGAAAGAAGAGGCCTCTCTCGGCTAGCGAGATCAAAATTGAGCTAGTTAGCACAGAAAACAGGTCATTATTTAGCCAAAAAGTGCCTGGTTTCACTTTCTAACCCCAACCATAAGCCCCCTTTATCCCTGGAATATAAGTTTTATCAGTCATTTACATTGGGCTATTGCCGCAGGGGGGGTAAAAATGGGAAAATCGCCGGCTCATTTTGTGAGGTACCCAAGAAGTACCAGCACAATTCGAACCTTCTATGACGGGCAGAGCCTGTAGACATAGATAGCAGGGTGTGAGGTGCCAGCGGGACAGCGACTGGCACACTTCGGGGAAATTCCCGGTAACAGAATTTATTACCGCACTATTTTGGTGGCATCGCCGAATAGTGCGGACGGTTTCTTTTTTTAACTTTATGGGGCTGAAGCCTGAAGGCGACAGCAACACAGCACAGGAGAAAACTATGTCTTCTCGTAGAGAACTTGCCAACGCAGTACGTGCCTTGAGTATGGATGCGGTTCAGAAAGCCAACTCAGGTCACCCCGGTGCACCGATGGGTATGGCGGACATCGCCGAAGTTTTATGGAACGACCATCTGAAGCACAACCCAACCAATCCAAACTGGTATGACCGTGATCGCTTTGTATTATCAAACGGCCATGGTTCGATGCTTATATATTCTTTATTACACTTGACCGGTTACGACCTGTCGATGGACGATCTGAAAAACTTCCGTCAGTTGCATTCAAAGACCCCAGGTCACCCTGAATACGGTTATGCGCCAGGTGTAGAAACCACAACAGGTCCATTAGGCCAGGGCATCACCAACGCGGTGGGTATGGCGATTGCTGAAAAAGCGATGGCGGGTCAATTCAACCAGAAAGGTCACGACATCGTTGATCACCACACCTATGTATTCCTGGGTGATGGTTGTTTGATGGAGGGTATTTCTCACGAGTCTTGTTCACTAGCCGGTACCTTAGGCCTGGGTAAGCTGATTGCTTTCTGGGATGACAACGGTATCTCTATTGATGGTCACGTAGAAGGTTGGTTTACTGATAACACGCCTGCTCGTTTCGAAGCCTATGGCTGGCACGTGATTCCAGATGTGGACGGTCACGATCCTGAAGCGGTTCAAAAAGCGATTGAAATGGCAAAGGCCATGACCGACAAACCAACCATGATTTGTTGTAAGACAACCATCGGTTTTGGTTCGCCAAATAAGGCCGGTAGCCACGCCTGTCACGGTGCCCCTTTAGGTGAAGAAGAAATCAATCTGACTAAGGCTGCAATTGGCTGGGACCATGGTCCTTTTGAAGTTCCTGCAGATGTTTATCATGGCTGGGATGCAAAAGAATCAGGTGCCGCTGCTGAAAAAGCCTGGGACGAAAAGTTTGATGCTTACAAAAAAGCTTACCCTGAATTAGCTGCAGAATTCGAACGACGTATGGCCGGTGATTTACCTGCTGACTGGGCGAAAAAATCTGCTGACTTTATTGCCAGCGTTAATGCTGAAGCGAAGAGCCCTGCGACTCGTCAAGCTTCACTGGCTTCTATTGAAGCTTACTCACCTGCAGCTCCTGAGCTTTTTGGTGGTTCTGCTGATCTGGGTTGTTCAAACTTGACCGAATGGTCTGGCTACAAGCCAATGATTAATAACGTTGAAGCTAACTACGTAAACTACGGTGTACGTGAGTTTGGTATGTCGGCGATCATGAATGGTATTGCACTGCACGGTGGTTTAATTCCGTTTGGTGCGACCTTCTTGATGTTCTCTGAATATGCACGTAATGCGCTGCGTATGGCGGCATTGATGAAAATCCAAAGCATCTTTGTATTTACCCACGATTCTATCGGTTTGGGTGAAGACGGTCCTACTCACCAACCTGTAGAACAGATTCCTACCTTGCGTATGATTCCAAACATGGCGGTATGGCGTCCCTGTGATGCAGTTGAATCAGCTGTATGTTGGGCACAGGCCATTGAGCGTAAAGATGGTCCAAGCTGCTTAATCTTCTCTCGTCAGGGATTGCCACATCAGGAACGTACCGATGTGCAAATCGCTAACATCGCAAAGGGTGGATACATCCTTAAAGATTGCGACGGCGAACCTGATGCAGTCATCATTGCGACCGGTTCAGAAGTTGCGTTGGCAGTCGGTGCAGCAGAAGCAATGAGCGACAAGAAAATTCGTGTTGTGTCTATGCCATCAGTCGATGCCTTCGAAGCACAGGATGATGAATATCAACAAGCAGTACTCGCGAACGCACCGACTGTAGCAGTTGAAGCAGCGGTAACAGATGGCTGGTACAAATATGCAGACGTGGTTGTCGGTATCGATCACTTTGGTGAATCAGCACCAGCGGGCGAACTGTTTAAAGAATTTGGCTTCACTGTTGAGAACGTAGTAGAAGCAGTCAACTTTGTTTTATAAGTTTTTGAGTTTTGTAAGACTTTTTGTTTAATACAATAATTTAGGAGAAATATTACATGGCTATTAAAGTCGGTATTAATGGTTTTGGTCGTATTGGCCGCATGGTATTCCGTGCCGTTTATAACGAGTTCAAAGATATTGAAATCGTTGGCATTAACGATCTGCTGGACGCAGACTACCTTGCCTACATGCTGAAGTATGACTCAGTACATGGTCGTTTCGGCGGTGAAGTTTCATATAAAGAAGGCGCAATGATTGTTGACGGTAAAGAAATCCGTTTAACAGCAGAACGTGACCCAGCTGACCTTAAGTGGGGCGACGTTAAAGCAGATATCGTTATCGACTGTACTGGTTTCTTCCTGACTCAGGAAACCTGTCAGAAGCACATCGATGCAGGCGCAGGTAAAGTTGTTCAATCTGCACCTTGTAAAGACGGTGGCCCAATGTTCGTATATGGTGTGAACCACAACGATTATAAAGGCGAAAAAATTGTTTCAGCTGCATCTTGTACTACTAACTGCCTGGCTCCAATAGCGAAAGTATTAAATGACAAGTGGGGCATCAAACGTGGTCTGATGACAACTGTTCACGCTGCAACTGCAACTCAGAAAACTGTAGACGGTCCTTCAATGAAAGACTGGCGCGGTGGTCGTGGTATTTTAGAAAATATCATCCCATCATCAACCGGTGCTGCTAAAGCAGTAGGTGTTGTACTACCAGAGTTGAATGGCAAGCTGACTGGTATGGCTTTCCGCGTACCAACTTCAGACGTATCTGTTGTTGACTTAACTGTAGAGTTAGACAAAGACGCTTCTTACGACGATATCTGTGCAGCAATGAAAGCGGCTTCAGAATCTGGTGACATGAGCCGTACTCTTGGTTATACAGACGAGAAAGTTGTTTCTACTGACTTCCGTGGTGTTGGTTTCTCTTCAATCTTTGATGCAGAAGCAGGTATCGCGCTTGATGGAACTTTCGTTAAGCTGGTTAGCTGGTATGACAACGAATATGGTTATACCTGTAACATGATGCGGTTTGTAGAACACGTAGCCGCTAACTAAACGGATCTTTTGTAGCTGGATCACATATGGGGCGGTGTTGCTGATGTTTAAGATCACGATACTAAACGCCTTTAGGCCAGGGATGGCCTTATACTGCGAGCGCATGGATGAGCAGGAGCAGTGACCCAGCGAAACAAAATCTCTCGTTTAGTTAATAGTTAAAGTTTTGGCGTAAAGCCCGGTCGATAAGGACCGGGTTTTAAACCAACATAAAACTATTTGCCAAGCCAGTTTATGTTTTGGCAAATCGTTTTAAGAAATTTTAAATTTAGGAGTTTTACATGTCTTTTATCAAACTGACTGATCTTGATCTGTCTGGTAAGCGCGTTTTAATCCGTGCTGACTTAAACGTGCCTGTTAAAGATGGCAAGGTAACTTCAGATGCACGTATTACTGCATCTATGCCGACCGTTGAACACTGCATGAAAGCGGGTGCTTCGGTAATGGTTATGTCTCACCGCGGTCGTCCGGAAGAAGGTAAGGCCGATGAAGAAAATTCTATGGCACCGATTGCGGCCGATATGTCTGCCAAGTTAGGCAAAGAAATTAAGTTAATCAAAGACTATCTAGATGGTGGTTTTGAAGTTGCACCTGGTGAGTGTGTTCTTTTGGAGAATGTTCGCTTTAATGCCGGTGAAAAGAAAGACGACGAAGCGCTTGCAAAGAAATATGCGGCACTTTGCGACATCTTCGTCATGGACGCATTTGGCACTGCTCACCGTGCCCAGGCATCAACGCATGGTGTTGGCGTACATGCACCGGTTGCATGTGCAGGTCTGTTGTTATCAGAGGAACTGGATAGCCTGGCGAAAGCACTGGCTGAGCCTGCCCGTCCAATGGTCGCTATCGTTGGTGGTTCTAAAGTATCTACCAAGCTGACTGTTCTTGAAGCGCTGTCAGAGAAAGTTGATCAGCTAGTTGTTGGTGGTGGTATAGCCAACACCTTCCTTAAGGCCATGGGTCACAATGTCGGTAAATCACTATGTGAAGATGACCTGGTGGATACTGCCAAGGCATTGGTTGAAAAGATGAAAGCACGCGGTGCGAATATTCCTATCGCCGTCGACGTTGTCTGTGGCAAACAGTTCGACGAGAATGAGCCTGCTGTTCTGAAAAAGCCAGATGAAGTTGAAGACGATGATATGATTTTTGATATCGGTCCGGAAAGCGCCAAGGAACTAGCAGAGATTATTTCAAAAGCGGGCACTATCGTCTGGAATGGTCCGGTAGGCGTATTTGAGTTTGACCAGTTTGGTGAAGGCACCAAGACGGTATCAATGGCGATTGCCGATGCCGATGGTTTCAGCCTGGCGGGCGGTGGCGATACGATTGCCGCGATTCAGAAATACGATATTTACGATAAAGTTTCTTATATTTCTACTGCGGGTGGCGCATTCCTGGAATATCTGGAAGGCAAAACCTTACCTGCGGTTGCGATGTTGGAAGAACGAGCCAAATAATACAATGTCGGAAAATAAGATGAGGTTGTTGTGCATTCGTCATTTTATGCACAGCAACTTCATATATACTAACCTCCACACTATACAGCGAGTCTAAAGATAAACGCATGTTACGGAGAACCAAAATTATAGCGACCTTGGGCCCATCCACTGATGATCCCAAGATGCTGGACAAGATTCTTGAAGCGGGTGTTGATGTTGTCCGCATCAATTTTTCACATGGCACAGAAGAAGAGCATATCGATCGTGCTGAACGCGTTCGCAATCGGGCTCGTGCTCATGGGCGGCAAGTCGGTGTCTTAGCTGACCTGCAAGGCCCGAAGATTCGTATCGAAAAATTCAAAAAGGGCAAAATCAATCTGGAAGAAGGGGATACCTTTATTCTGGATACGACCTGTGGCAGCAACGATGGCGATGATAAGCGCGTCGGCCTGGCCTATAAAGACTTACCGAAAGATGTAAAGCGTGGCGATACTTTGTTGCTAGATGACGGTCGTGTCGTCTTCTGGGTGAATGAATCAACTGATACTGAAATTAAGTGCCGTGTAGTTGTTGGTGGCGTGCTGAGTGATCGCAAGGGCATCAACAAACAGGGCGGCGGTTTATCTGCACCAGCCTTAACCGATAAAGATCGTGCTGATATTATAACTGCAGCCAAGATGGATGTTGATTATCTGGCTGTCTCTTTTGTGCGTCATGCCGCTGATGTGGAAGAAGCACGCACATTATTGCGCGATGCTGGCTGTAAGGGTGGGATTGTTGCCAAGATTGAACGGGCAGAATGCCTTAGCGTTGTTGATGAAATTATCGATGCTTCTGATGTCATTATGATCGCACGTGGTGACCTGGGGGTTGAGATCGGCGATGCCGCACTTCCTCCTGTTCAAAAGAAACTGATTAGCTCTGCCCGGAAACGGAATCGAATTGCGATTACAGCCACCCAGATGATGGAATCAATGATTACTAGTCAGTTGCCGACTCGTGCAGAGGTCTTCGATGTTGCGAATGCCGTGCTGGATGGTACCGATGCCGTGATGCTTTCGGCAGAGACAGCATCGGGAATGTACCCAGATAAAGCGATTGCGGCGATGGACCGGGTTTGTCTTGGCGCCGAGCAGCAGCGCGAAGTGACCCGATCAGACCACCGTATTGACAGTACATTTGAATGTATCGATGAGGCGATTGCAATGGCGACGATGTATTCAGCCAATCACCTGCATGTGAAGGCGATCGCCGCTTTGACTGAATCGGGTTCGACTGCATTGTGGATGTCGCGGATTAGCTCAGGAATCCCGATCTATGCCTTGACGGAACATGTCGAGACGCGTAGAAAAGTAACCCTTTATCGGGGCGTCTACCCCGTCAGCTTCGAGCCATCTGTAAAGGACCATGCCGAAGTGAACCGAGAGGCCGTTGACGAGCTACTACGCCGTGGTGCGGTACGTGATGGAGACCTGGTGATTATTACTAAGGGCGACATGATGGGCGTCCTGGGTGGAACGAATGCGATGAAAATTGTACGTGTTGGTGAGTTACTTAACGCCAACCACAATGAGAAATAAAAGAATTTATATAAATCAACAAGTTATGTTGCAACTTTAAGAAGGAGGTCCGAAATGGCCCTGATTACTTTACGTGAACTACTGGACTACGCGGCTGATAATAGCTTCGGAATGCCTGCGTTTAACGTCAACAATATGGAACAAGTACATGCAATTATGCAGGCCGCTGATGAGACCGATAGCCCGGTTATCATGCAAGGTTCTGCGGGCGCACGCTCATATGCGGGCGAACCGTTCCTGCGTCATCTGATTATTGCGGCTCAGGAAATGTATCCACATATCCCTATCTGCATGCATCAGGACCATGGTTCTGCACCCGGTGTTTGTCTGCGTTCAATTCAGTCTGGTTTCACATCAGTCATGATGGATGGTTCTTTGATGGAAGACATGAAGACACCTTCATCTTTTGAATACAACGTCAATGTGACCAAGACCGTTGTCGACATGGCCCACTCAGGTGGTGTTTCTGTTGAAGGCGAACTAGGTTGCCTGGGTTCACTGGAAACGGGTGAAATGGGTGAAGAAGACGGTCACGGTGCTGAAGGTAAACTGGATATGGATCAGTTACTTACGGGCGTTGAAGAAGCGGCTGACTTTGTTGCGCAGACTGGTGTTGATGCCCTTGCGATTGCAATTGGTACTTCACACGGTGCCTACAAGTTCACTAAAGAGCCTACTGGTGACATCCTGCGTATCGACCGCATCAAAGAAATTCACGAACGCATTCCTAACACGCATCTGGTTATGCATGGTTCTTCTTCAGTTCCTCAGGACTGGCTGGAAATCATTAATAACTATGGTGGCGACATGGGACAGACCTATGGTGTACCGGTTGAGGAGATTGTGGAGGGTATCAAACATGGTGTTGCAAAGGTGAACATCGATACTGACCTACGTATGGCATCTACCGGTTCAATTCGTAAGCACCTGGCAGATAATGCGTCTAACTTCGACCCACGTAAATTCCTGAAAGAATCTACTAAGGCGATGAAGGAAATCTGTAAGGCACGTTATGAAGCCTTCGGCTCTGCTGGTCATGCTTCGAAGATCAATCCAGTTAGCCTGGACGACATGGTTAAGCGCTATGCCTCTGGAGAGTTAGATCAGAAGGTCACGAAAGCGGCCTAAACGACCAGTTTCCAAAAACTGGTACGTTAAATAAGTAGTTAGGCGAGTTCCCTGTTAAAGGGGAACTCGCCTTTTTACGTTCTAAGCCTTTGTTTTTCTTTATATATTAGCAATTATTAAAGTCCTCATTATTACAAGACGATATTAAACCTATAGGGCTCACATTAGCCGAGCGTCGTTAGGAAGGTGTCGTATGTACCGCAAGTACCCACAGAATCAAGGCAAAAGCAGCAAACTAAAAGCCAAAGGGATAAGCCAACAGCAATACACTCGTGTGGCTTGGATCAGCGTGATGATACTGGTCGGTTTTGTATTTAGCCTACTGAGTGTTACTAAAGTTACTGCCGCGACCCACACAGCCAGCGATACTCACAATGCATCAGTTCAGCATAAGTATGCACGGACAGTCGGCTACCAAACGACTTGGGTAGAAAATCTAAGTGGGATGGCAGAAGAGGCGTTTAATGACGACGAATATCCGATGGCTAAACGTATTTGGAAAATGCTTGCTGAGCAAGGCAATGCCGATGCTGCTTATAAACTTGGTATGTTGTATGACACCGGTGTCGATGGCGTTGAGCAGGATGCGGCTGAAGCTGCCCAGTGGTATTTACAGGCAGCACAAAAAGGCCACTTACATGCCCAGCATAATCTTGCCGTGGCTTATGCGAGTGGTGACGGGGTTGAGATGGATATCAGTAAGGCCTTGGTTTGGTGGAAACGTGCCGCACAGACTGGAAATTCAGATTCCCAGTACAACCTCGGTATTGTGTATGCGATGGGTGTACATGGTGTAAAGAAAAACCTTGATCAGGCCAAAAAGTGGTGGCGAAAGGCGGCGATGAAGGGTGACCCAATGGCGCAATATAATCTGGGAACGATTTATGCCAATGGTGAAGATGTCAGAAGTTACTGTGAAGCAATGCGTTGGTGGGAAAAGTCTGCGCGTAAAGGTGTGGAGCAGGCTTCATGGGCATTGGAAATAATCAAGACGCGGCAAGACTACCAGTCTTGTTGGTAAAGTAATTTATAGTCACGTATTGAATCGTACAAAAAGAAGAAGTGATTAAATATTGTAGAAATGTAGCGCTGTTCATCACTGCAGTTTATTTCGTTGTCTTGAAATCCAAGACTGTATTCGTTTCGTCTTCCTGAAGATCACCCAACTTCTCACCAAGTATTAGATGTAATGCTTCAAATGCTTTATCAACGATGATCAAGGCATGGGTGTGATAGGTTCGTCGCTCGGATTTGATATCTTCATGTAAACCTTCGCGATTATGCTCATCAAACTCTAACCAGGCGACCACTGGTATGTCGTTCATCGAACGATCAACGATCACCCATAAGTCATCTTCTAAAATAAAATCCAGCGTACGTAAGTTTGGAATTTCCAGGCGAATCGGTGAGCCTAAACGTTTTAGCGCTATTTTTACTAAATTATAGTCTTGCGCCCGAATGTCACAAACTTTTGTGTCATAAACGGGGATGTTTTCAAGGCGTGATTTCATAATACATCGAATCTTGAGTTCATATCATCAAGTATGTAATAAAAACTAGAAAAAGCAAATATAGCTAAAAAGTAAAGAGTTGTTTAGTAACCAGGTTATCAGTTGGGCAGCCGCTCGTGCAAAGTGAAACGTTTTCCAGGGTGGTATTTGCGATATTGCTCATCGCTTCATGTGTAAAAAAGCCCTGGTGGCCTGTGACAAGTACATTAGGAAAGGTGAGTAGACGCTCAAAAATATCATCCTGAATAACCTTGTCGGACAGGTCTTTAAAAAATAGGTCACCTTCTTGCTCATATACATCAAGACCGAGATAACCAATTTTCCCCGATTTTAGACCATCAATCGTTGCAGTTGTATCAAGTACTGCACCGCGACTAGTATTGATAAGCATGACACCATTTTTCATTTTTTCCAGGCTAGTTTTATTAATGAGGTGGTGTGTATCAGGAGTAAGAGGGCAATGCAGAGTAATGATATCTGCCCTGGCGTATAACTCATCAAGTGAAACATAACTTACGCCCAGTTTTTCGAGCGCGTTATCAGGTGATATATCATAAGCGAGTAGCTTCACACCGAATCCGGCAAGAATTTTTGCAGTAATGCTACCAATAAAACCGGTACCAATAATACCGATGGTTTTACCATGCATGTCAAAACCTAATAGGCCATTCAGCGAAAAATTACTTTCTTTAACACGCGCATAGGCGCGATGAATCTTGCGATTTAAAGCTAGCATCAAGCCAACAGCGTGCTCGGCGACGGCATAGGGTGAGTAACGCGGAACACGAACCACATTGATCTCTAGCTCATTGGCGGCATCAATATCGATGTTATTAAAACCTGCGCAGCGTAAGGCGATCAGATGTATATTATTTTCTTTTAATTGTGTAAGTACGGTGCGGTTTAGCTCGTCATGCACAAACACACAAACGCAATCAAAACCTTTTGCCAGTGATACCGTCTCTGGGCAAAGTCGACTGTCAGAATACGTTAATTGATGACCAAACTTTGTATTGGCCTCGTCAAAGAAAGGGACGTCATAGGACTGGGTACTAAAAAAACCGATATGCATTAGCGAATTTCTTCTATGGAGAATTTTTTATCCATAATTATCGGTGTTATTAATGCATAGCCTTCCATCTGCCAGTGTGCTAACTCGGGTATCGCTGACGGTACAACCTGGATGAATTCATGAAAATCAGAAGTCTGGTAACCATAATCGTGTGCCGCCAGGCCACAGACCTTGAACTCAACACCTAATTGAGCGTAGTAACGCATGCGCTCAACGGCGTTTTTGTATTTCTTATAATTATTTTTTGCCACGGTGACAATCTCGGTACCGTGGATAACGACTTTTATGTCCATGAACTCGGGGGCATAACTATAGGGCTCCTCACTTAGCGGGTTCATAAGTGAACGAATCCAGTAAAGAGCGGAATTAATTTTTTGCGGGTCGTCAAAGTAGAAATCGTAGACAACCTTTGGTTCTTTATAAGGTGTTTGAATATATTCAGCTTTCTCCGCCGCATGTGCGTGGCAAGCGCACAAGGACAAAATAAGTATGAGTAAGCGCATAATCAGATCCTCACCTGAGTGACTACATACTAAAGTATAGACGGATCGAATTAGGTGTTTGTGCTTTACGGACTTTTTTAAGAGTTAGCCGTAAAGACACAGACTTATCAGGGTTGTTACGAGTTAGTGGTCGCCTTCTGCATGACCATGCGCATCAAGCAGTGTCTTTGTCATTATGCGATCAGTGTAAGCCATCGCAATGGCTGAGAAGATAAAGGTTGCATGGATAATGACCTGCCACATGACCTCAACCTGGCCCGCTGCAACTAACTGTTCTGCGAGGGCCGCGTCGGTACCGGCGGGGATTTCGACATTAGTGACTTCAATAAATGTCTTGAGTAAGTGGATTGAGGATATGCCAATCAACGCCATGGAGAGTTTAATCTTCATAGTTGCCGCATTGACGTGCGACAGCCACTCGGGTTGATCGGGGTGTTCTTTCAGGTTCAGTCGTGAGACAAAGGTCTCGTAGCCACCGATGATGACCATGATTAACAGGTTGGCGATCATGACGACATCGATCAGGCCCAGAACGATGAGCATGATTTCAACTTCTTTAATCTCAGCCGCACCACCTACAAGGTGAGAGAGCTCCACCATAAAGTGATAAACATATACACCCTGAGCGACAATCAGACCGATATAAAGAGGGGCCTGTAACCATCGACTCCAGAAAATTAACTGGGAAAGAGCAGATAAAGAGTAGGTACGCATTTTGTCAGTGTTGCTCACTTATTATTCCTCACGCTACTGATTTATAAAGTAATCTAGCTCAAACACAGATTTTTCCCAAATATGGTTTTCGGCTCGAATCTGAATGTGGCTTTGCTTATGTGGGATTATTCCATAAAGCAACCAAAATAAAAATAATGGAAATGTAAATACCTGGCTCTGCTAAGCGCTTGAATTACAGTTGATCAGACAAGTCTGTTTTGGTCGTTTTTTCACCACCTGATGTGTTCACTCGCAGCTGCAATTAGAGAAATAACCTGCCGCAGATCCTATTTGATCAGGATGATTGGGGTACTGCTTTGTTCGATCAGTGACTGTATGTATTTCTTGCCTTGCACATCTTGTCTTGTTTCGAGTAACAACATCCTTGCTCCGCAATTAATCAGGGTAGCTAGCATAGCAGCGGTGCTATCGTCTTTGAGTTGAATATGATTAGCTTCAAAATCCAAAGGAAGGGTTAAAGAATTCACTTCTTGTTTTAATTTATTATATTCTTCCTCGGTACTGGCAGGATAAACCACGTTTAGATTCTTATGATCTTGCTCGACGATCTGGATAGCTAGTTGTAAAGCCTTATAACTGCCCTTTGAACCAGAGAAAAATACTGCGACAGGTCGCTCGAGAGTGGCACCATGTTGCAGTACCATTAGGTTGCAGCTGGTAGAAGATAAAATAGTTTGAGTAATACTGCCCAACTTCAGACTCTGTCTTAGCCGTTGGGTATTTTTCCCTATGACAAGCAGGTCTGTTTTTTCAGAAGCACTACAGACCAGGTCCGCAACATTGCCACGTTGAACATCAAAAGTAATTTCCACATCATATTGCTGTGCGATTGTTTCAACTAGCTTGCGCAGACGTACTGTCTGAGTGTGAATGGATCGTTCCATATCATCGACACTTATTTTTCGATAGCTTGATGATCCATAGACGACTTCGCGGGCATTGGGTAGTTCTGCCAACCTTAATAGATTAATGTCTTCCACAAAAAGAGCATTGAGCTCAGCATCAAGGTTAGTGGCAAGTGTAGTAGCAGCCTGTAAGGTGCTGCGATTTACCTGGCTGGGATCCAATGCCACCAGGATACGATTAATGTTTGTTTTTGTCATGATGATCAAGATCGTCTTTATTTGCCTTGGAAAATTCCTGGTGGATATTTTCAAGTTCAACAAGCCGAGCTTCAACTTTTTTATTTATTTGTGTGGCTGATTTGCCCGTCAATATTTCTATGGCTTCATCGACATTGTTATAAGCGTACACTGCAAATTTTTTATCACGACAGGCATCAATAACATCGTGTCTTAACATGAGATGTTTTACGTTTGCCTGAGGGATCAGTACAGCCTGTTGCGCTGTCAGACCACGTTCGTTGCAAATATCGAAAAAGCCCTCGATTTTTTCATTCACGCCGCCAATGGCTTGTGCCTCACCACGCTGATTCACTGAACCGGTCATGGCAATACCTTGCTTGATTGGAATATTTGATAGTGCAGAAAGCAGGGAACAGAGTTCAGCCATGGAAGCACTGTCGCCCTCGATTTCTCCATAAGACTGCTCAAATACCAGACTTGCAGAGAGTGACAGGGGGCGATTCTTTGCATAACGTTCACCGAGGAAGGCTGCCAGGATAAAAACGCCCTTTGAATGAATAGCACCACCCAATTCTATTTCGCGTTCGATATCGATAACTTCCCCATCACCTAATCGTGTGGTTGCGGTGATACGTGAAGGTGTGGCAAAGCTGAAATCACCCAACTGGAGAACCGCCAGGCCGTTAATTTGTCCTGTCTTCGCACCGTCGGTATCTATCATAATGGTGCCACGTGCAATTTCCTCCTGCAGGTGTTCGCGGATACGATCACTGCGATAGATTTGAGCATCGATAGCGCGTTGCACGTCATCATGGTTTACTACGGGGTGATTAGAGTGGCTGGCAAAGTGATCAGCCTCGCGCAACAGGTCGGCAATGTCCATTACATAGGTTGAGAGCTTTTCTGAGTCACCGGCAATGCGTGCACCATGTTCAATCACGCGTGCGACTGCAGCACGATCAAAGGGGTGTAATTTGTCACGACTTAGTAAGGTTGCGATTAATCGCGCATACATCTGCTGGTTTTCGTGACTACGATCAAGGCGGTCATCAAAGTCTGCCGCTACCTTGAAAAGTTGTTTAAATTCGGGGTCATAGGCATGCAATAAATAGTAAATGAAACGATCACCAATGAGTACTACCTTTATATCTAGTGGAATCGGTTCGGGTTCCAGTGAGACCGTACTAACCAGGCTATAAACCTGACCCAGTGATTGTATTTTTATTTTACGAGAAGACAGGGCTCGCTTTAGACCTTCCCATGCATAGGGCTGTGTGAGTAGTTTGATCATGTCGATCATCAGGTAGCCACCATTGGCGCGATGCAAGGAGCCGGGTTTGATCAAAGTAAAGTCCGTTTCTAATGCGCCCATATGAGCAGTGTGCTCTACAGTACCGACTAAATTGTTATAATTTGGGTTATCCTCAAATTCTACCGGGGCACCGCCTTGCTTGTTGTGTTCAACAAGTATGTTGACCTCGTAACGACGGAATGTCGGTTCTTCCACAAGTTGAACGCCCATCAGGGATGGTGTTTCTTCAGCACGGCGAAATTCATGCTGATTATCAATGACATCCCCCTGTACAGCATCAAGGTATTTCTGTACCGATTTGTTATCCAGGTATTTATTCTTTAGCTCATCGATCAAGTGACCAGAAGCAAACATAACAATTTCCTGATTGAGTTTTTTAATTTTATCTCTTGCCTCACGCTCCCATTGAGAGCGTGTGCGTAAGATACTTTCGAGCTTTTCCTCTAGTGCCGTCATGACCTCCTCAAGCCGCTCTTGTTCTTTCTCCGAAAGTTTTTCAAAATCCTCAGGGCTGAGTACTTCTTTATTCTTCGCTGGCGCAAATGCAAAACCGTGTGGTGTGTGTAAGAGGGTGATGTCGTGCGACTCAGCTTCGTCCGCCAGTGAATTGAAGGCAGTTTCTATCGTTTTTTTCAGGTCTTCTTCTACTTCCTGGATGCGCGCATGATACTCCTCTGCTTCAAATGCAGTAGGTATACCATTACGCAAGTCTTCCGTCAGTTGTAACATGTCATTTCGGAAGGTACTTGCCTGTCCTGTGTCCAGACGGATAGCAAGTGGCTGTGAGGGCTTTTCAAAATTATAGACATAAACCCAGTCGGAAGCAGATGTCTTGCTTGCGGCCTGTTCTTCAAGATATTCACGTACCACCGTGTGTTTTCCCAATCCACTTGGACCCAGGACATACAGGTTATAACCTTCCTGTTGAATACCAAGGCCAAAATGTAATGCTTGCAGCGCACGGTCCTGGCCAATGATTTGCTTCAGGTCCTGGAGCTGATCCGTCGTATCAAAACTGAACTGCTCAACATCGCAGGCAGTATATAATTGTTCCAGTGAGAGCGGTTTAATCATGACCTTGAAAACCTCGTTTATTCTTATTGAGCGTAGCAGTCGAGATGAGGAATATATCCGTTAAAGTATAGAATAGGTTCTGTTATATCGTTGTTGATGCATGTCAATCGCGGCAGCTTAACTGGTTTTTATATACTTTATAAAATCCTGCTAGTGTAGTACGGTTTACTCTTTGATAGCCGTGGCAACGGTATAGTTTTTACCCTGTTTAATTTTTTTATAGTTGCCAAATATATCCTTGAAGGTGCGCTTAATGTAATCACGTAAACCATTTATAGTGACGACATAGATTTTCCCGCCAGGCTTGAGCTGAGTGTAGGCATCATGAAAAAAGAGCGTCATTAATTCATTACCGACTTTCGCTGGTATATTCGACACGATGATATCGAATTTTTTCCCCTGGATCTGATCAAAACCGTTACTAAGCAGTATATCTACATTGCCAATCTTGTTTATCTCGGCATTCTTCTGGCTGTATTCTATCGCCTTGAAATCACGGTCAACCAGAGTGGTCCTTCCCTCCGGTGCCATTTTTGCGAGAGTCAGGCCGAGTGGGCCGTAGCCACAACCCAGATCGAGACAGTCACTATCATTATCAACTTTTACATATTTTAGAAGCAGCAGTGTTCCTTCATCTATGCTACGTGGCGAAAAAATGCCCCAGGTAGTATGAAACGTAAAAGGAAAACCGTTAAGGGTTTCATTGAAGGTGATATCTTGCCGAAGTTTGTTAATGTCTTTAGGATTAGTCATAGTTTTCTATGGTACCTCATTGAGATTAATTTCAATAGGCTGGGTAAAATTATAATATAAATGCGTTCTATCAATGAGTACGTAGCTACTTCTAAACAGCTCAATGTTAAGATAAACGTTGTCCGCATTTGTACAGCAGCGGGAATCCAGGTTTGGACAAGCTACAGGTTTCGTCTTTGTGGTTTTATTGGGTGTTACACGAATAGCCACCAATACGGTAAATTGCGAACGTTCGTCTATGATATCTGGTATGTGTACAATTTAGAGATAAAAACCAGGAGCCAATATGACAGAAACAACCAAGAAAACCGGAGCTTGCCTTTGCGGAGCTGTACGTATTACTGCAAATAATCCCAGCAACAAAGTAGGCGCTTGCCATTGCGGCATGTGTCGAAAATGGGGCGGTGGACCATATATGGAAATTGATTGTGGCACTGATGTCTCATTCGAAGGAGAAGACAATATTACAGTTTATAACTCATCGAGCTGGGCAGAGCGTGGCTTTTGCAAAAAATGTGGAAGCCATTTGTTTTATCGCTTAAAAGAAAGCCGACAGCATATGGTAGCTGTTGGGCTATTTGACGACCAAGAGCATTTTATTTTTGAAAGCCAAGTATTTATTGATAAAAAACCTTCGTTTTACAGTTTCGCAAACGAAACAAATAATATGACAGAGGCCGAAATCTTTGACTTGTATGGATCGTAACAAGAACAACATCATAGCAAGTGAGTCAAGTTCGCTCTCAGCGGTCGCGGCAAATGCCAAAATTAGCGGCCCTTAACAAGCCGCCACAACTTTGAAGTTACCTCATTATGACTGGTCAGATCACGATTCGTTTTTACGAGGAACTCAATGATTTCTTGCCACCTGAGCAACGCAAGGTCCAGTTTGTGCACGGGATTAAACAAACGGGCTCAATTAAGGATTTGATCGAGTCACTGGGCGTGCCTCACACGGAAGTCGATTTGATCCTGGTCAATGGAGAGTCCGTCGACTTTAACTACAGCGTGCAAGATAGTGATCAGATAAGTGTTTATCCTGTGTTCGAAGCTCAGGATATCTCACCGTTGCTTCATTTAAGACCTGCACCTCTGCGTACTACCCGATTTGTACTCGACACTCATCTTGGCCGGCTTGCTGCCTACTTGCGCATGCTTGGTTTTAATACCCTGTACCGTAATGATTATGATGATGTCACGCTCGCTAACCTATCGGTAGATGATGAACGTATTCTGCTGACCTGTGATAGACAGCTACTGATGAGAAAAATTATTACACGCGGTTATTTCGTACGTGCACGACAACCACAACAACAACTTCTGGAAGTCCTGGAGCGCTTCGATCTGTTTAATGTATTGCATCCCTTTACCCGGTGTATGCACTGTAATGGAATCATCAAGCCTGTTGATAAGGCGACCATCGAGTCAGATTTGTTACCGCGTACCCGCGAATATTACGATAGCTTCTGGCAGTGCCCTGATTGCCACAAAATCTATTGGCAAGGCAGCCATTACCAACGTATGCAACAGCTGATCGAAGCCACAAAAGAAGCAATAACAAAATAGTTGAATAGAGATTCAACAGGAGTGTAGGGGAAATAAGTGAAAACTGGGTAGTATGTTTTTTCAATTGCTATACTTAAGTAGTCGATTTACTAAAAGTAGGATTAATGATGGAGCTATCAGTCAATGAGCTTGCACAAATGCGGGAGACAGTCACCGCATTGCTTGATGAGCTACAACTTGAAGCGTATTTGTTTGAGATTGAGCCAGAGGAGGGGCAGTGGGAGATTAAAATCGAATGTGCCATTGATCAGGGATGGGAGACGTTTCGTCTTACCGCAGAAAAAGAGTACTTATTGCGTGGTTCTGATGATGCAGTTGCTCATACGGTCATGCTGGATAATTGGCGTGAAGCGCTATCTGCGTGTCGAATCAAAAGTCCTTAATCATTAGGGCCTAATGAATGATAGCGAATAACGAAATCCCCATATGTGTGCGCGTATTTACTTAATCATTATTCTATTATTGGCCTTACCAGGCACAAGCCTTGCTGATGAGTCAGATAAGAAAATGGAACTGGAAACGAGCGTTTGTGGAATAAAAGAGCCCTTTCTATTCTGGCTATGGAGTAACACGGCTGGGAGAGCCGATGCATCGCGCTTAGCTGGGCTGGAAGGAGTAGAGGATATTTCCTTTATGACTCTGGACGATCGGATATTGCGTGGCTATCGACTTGTAAGCAAAACAGAACAAAACAAAGGATACCTACTTGTTCTTCAAGGCAATGCCATCCTGGCTGATCAGCTTATTGGCGAGTTCGTTCGTTATGCTAAATCGGGCTATGACGTCTACATGTATGATTATCGCGGTTATGGTCGATCGCAGGGAAAGCGAAGACTTAAAGCGATGGTGAATGATACGCGGGAAATATTGACGGCCCTCAACGCTAAACCCTATAAGCGGCGACTGGTCTATGCTTTTTCGTTTGGTGGTATTATTTTGTTAGATGGATTTGAGGGCAATTTTGAACTAGACAGGGTCGTAATAGACTCTTCACCAAGCCACTTGTCGGACTATGGTTGTCCAAAAATTTATGATCCAGTGACTCACTTGCCTGAAGACTGCTCATCATTCATGCTCATCTCAGGGAAGCGTGATAATGTTGTCACATCATCCATGTCTGAAGAACTACTAGCTCAGGCTGAGAAACGAAATGCTAGCGTTATTCGCGATAATAGTTTTGCTCACCCTTTTATGGATACGAATTTTTCTAACCATCAACGGCGCATGAAAGTCATTGAACAATTTCTGCTGCGATAGGAAACTGATTAGTGCCATGCGGATATTTTTATTTGGAATATTATTAGCATTATTTTTTCCTGTGTGGGCTGACTCAGATCCCTCGCATCAGGCGTTAGAAGACTGGTTCGAGAGTGATGATCAGGTTACCCCTTACATTGATAACATCAGTGAAGGTGAGTTACGTTTTTTACCTAAATCACCACGCAAACGTGTTCCCACTATGGTGAATAAAATTACCATTTCAAATTCCAGTCTTGAAACTGGCTGGGTTAATATTCATCAGTGCCATCAAGACCTTGATCCCATAACCGTCGTCGAAGTGGTATACCGATACCATAAGATGCGTGACCTGAAAATAATCTCGACCGAGAACATAAAGAAAGCCTGGGTGGAAGGACAGTCAGTACAACTTGAGGAGGTTAGCCACAAGGCAAGCCTTTGTGTGAGTCTGCAAGCACGTATCTTATACAAAGAGGGCGAGAAGCACTTTGCTTTGCGCAATGGACCTTTTGAACGTAAGTTTCTGGATGGTTATTACCCCCTTCATATTCAACTGACTGTTCAGTACCCTATCAATAAGCTACATTTTATGGGTAGCACGCCCAAGGCTGAGCCTGGTTTTACAGTCAGGCAAACGGATGCCTCCGTAATTGTTGATGCATGGTTTGAGGGGAAGTTAATGACGGAGTTATTGTTTGAGATTGTTGACGAATGAATGAAAAACTGGCCCAGCGCCTAGAAGCGGCCCTCAAACACAAGCGTGGTATAACCACGCGCAAGATGTTTGGTGGGCTGTGCTTCCTGTTGCATGGCAATATGTTGTGTGGCGTTGAAAAAAATAATCTTGTCATGCGGGTTGGCGCGGATAATTACGAGAAATTATTAAAGCTAAAATATGCCAGGCCTATGGACTTTACTGGTAAACCTATGAAAGGCCTATTATATGTTTCTTCAGAAGGGGTGAAAACCAAAGCCGCCCTGGATAAATGGGTCAATCGCTGTCTCGGCTTTGTATCAGGTTTACCTAAGAAGCAGAAGAATAAATAACAAATGGAGCAAGCAATGAATGATAAAAGTGTAGGGGCTGTTCACTGGAGCTTTTGGCTCATTGGTATTATTGCACTACTCTGGAATGTCGGTGGTGCGATCAATTACCTCATGCAGACCAACCTGGAGTTTGTTGCTACTCTGCCAGAAACGCATCGTGCAATCATCGATAGCCGACCCGCATGGGCCACTGGTGGCTTCGCGATAGGTGTGTTCGGTGGTGGACTTGGCTGTTTATTTCTTCTGTTGAGAAAATCAGTTGCAATCTATGTGTTTATCGTGGCGTTGCTCGGTGTGCTGGTGACAATGATTCATACTATTAATGTCGCCAGCTCGAAAATTGAATTTACCCTTGCTGAGATCATTGTGATGATTCTGTTACCAATTATTGTCGCGGCGTTATTGATCTGGTATGCGACGCTAACTAAGCGCAAGGGCTGGATCAGATAGGACCATTGCCATTACTAGTTGGTTTTAGTTACATAGTACTTTAATCATCTCTGTTACACGTGTAGTGACTTTTTTTAGTTTCTGTAAATCTTCTACGGGATTAACTTTATCAAGGCCAAGGTTCTTAAAGGCGGGAATATCGCATAATGGTGGTCCTTTTATTTTTTCGCCGCCGACGAGTGAAGAGTGCATGAGTGCGACCTGCACAAGCCCAACATAATCGAACGAATTTTCTGGTGATTGCCATTGCCAGTCATAGGCATGTTCGGCCACATTGCAGAGGTCTTCGTCAAAATCCCAATTTCTTAGTAGCATACTTCCGGCTTTGCCTTTGAGCTGTTCAATAATGGCATCCAGTTTACCTGCTTGATGAGATAGTTCAGGGTGAATATCTGCGACAACAAGTAGTGGGATGACACCTATATCGTGCAACAAGCCCGCCAAAAAAGCATGATCACGGTTATAACCGGTCATGCCTTTGGCTAACACATAGGATATAACACCGATACGGATACTATTTTCATAATAACGTGCCATGGTTTTTTTAATCAAAGCAGATTCTGGTTGGAATAAGTCGCGGAGTACAACACTGATCACGACAGCATGAACGGCATCCAGTCCGATTTTTGCAATCGCTTTTTTTATGCTGGTTATATTTTGGTTGCCACCAAAAATAGCGCTATTTGCGACCTTTATAATTCGAGTTGTGATGGCGGGATCTGACTGAATGATGCCTGATAATTTACTGATACTTAGATCGTCTTGTGTAATGGCATTTTGTATATGAAGCGCCATCTCAGGAAGGCTTGGTAATGTGATTTTGTCTTGTAGAAATTTTTGTTCTATCTCAGAGATAAGTTTATCGTTTATGTTTTTCGGGATTTCATCTTGTATGCTGGTGAGAATCGTACTACTTCCACCATCCCAAACATCGCCAACATATTTATCGTAGATCTTGCCATCTATGATGAGGGCTGTACATTTATCTTTGCATATCGCCTTATATCCTGAAAGACGTAATCGAAAGATTGGATGCTGTGCGCGAGGCGTATCGGACTGAATGATTTTTGACTTATTTTTAGGGTCGGAAACGTCAAGCGTGCCCGATAATAAGTAAATTATCTTAGCTAAATACTCTCCACTATTTAGTGCCGCTCCGCTCTTGAACTCGTGGATTTCAGCGTGAGTTGCTATATCAATCAGACCTACATCGCCGAGCGAGCTAAAGTCAGCCATTGACAACAGTATGCGTACACTAATCATAGTTGATCTATTTACTTATCTATATGGACTAGTTGCCGTCTGGTGTCGAATATCATTCTCTAAGTCCTCGAGTTCGTGAATGATTTCATCACGTTGTCGAAGTTCATGGTCGCGTGAATGACGTATTTGCTGTATTTCGCGGCGTAGTTGCCTTTTACTTTTACCATGGTGGGGGCCTTGCCCTTTAGCATGTTGTTCTTGCAAGCGAAAATCGGTATGTTCATATTGGAAGTGGAACCTGGCCAGGTTGCGTTTTTCATATTTTTTGTGTTGATGCACTAGGATTTTAAGCTGTGCATCAAGCGCACCTGCATAATCGGCCATTTCAACAAGACGATTTAGCTTCTTCATTGGTTTCGTGCCCCTTGAGCTCTTTGCCAGTTTCACTTTGCTATTGTGTATATTCTTATTTAAGTCCTGAATCTTACGCTGCTGCTTATTGGAACTGTACCCAGCATGTTTTACCTTGGAGCCATATTCACGTTGCCAACTCAGGCGAGTTTGCAGTCTGCCTCTTTTCGAAGCGAGTTCAAGAAGGTTATAGAATTCATGTTCATGACGTTTAGGTAAACCGAGGTTGGCGAGTACGCGGGAAATTTTAACTTCTAAGCGGTCTTCTAAATGTTGCATCTCTTTCTTGATATGGACGTTGATTCCCTGACTTCTATCATGACCTCTGCTTGATTGTATTTGACGGTGCAGTAGATCGATCTGTCGATCGTAGTCTGCGATCTTTTCATTGTGGCGTTTTAAATTTGATCGAAGACGATTTGTGCCTTGCTTGAGTTTGTAGATGTCGCGACCATAGTTATAGGCGGCAAGAAACGAGCCTTCCAGGTGCGATGGACAGACATTGCGATAGCCGCGACCATTTAGGCCTTCGTAATACCCCTTGCGAGGTTTGCAGTAAACCTGTTCAAGGCCACGTCGGTGCCCATTCTGATAGGTGCTGTAGTCGGCACCGATTTTGTGATCTGCACAGGCCTCTCGGTGTTTATTAAAACGGCTTTCTGTATAGCCACGGCTTCCATCCTGGTAGCCAATGCTCGCCCAGTCAGCACCCTGACACTCTTCTTTGCTCATGGAGGCACAACCCTGAATTGTGGCGAGTAAATGCAGGCTGAGTGCAATCTTGTTGATGTGCTGAGTGGCCATTGGTAATCCTCGTGTTGATCCGTGAATGTTCAGATAGTGCCTTAAAAACATGAACTTGCCCTGAAGTTGTCGGCTGTTTAGCTGATCAGGTTAAGCTAGCTTTTAAGTATTCGTCATTTATCTATACAAATATCAGTATTGATAGGTAAAAATCTATGGATAAATGTAAACTTCCGGCAATACGTTTTAACCCAAGTGGATAGTATTCAGATACACCTGAAATAGAGCATGGAACTGCTAATGATGGGCGGGGTCTACTGGTGTAACGTGAATAATTCGTTATAATTTAGAATATGTTGAGAGCAAGAAGAAAATTACAATTCCTGGCTGGCCTATTGGTGCTGGCTATTTTTGTTGCTCAGACATCGGTGGTCTTTGCATCCTATGAGATGTTCCCCATGGATGCCAACTCAACAAGTCATTGTATGATGAAAGACATGGCGCCAGGTGAAACGTCTGGCAAAGTAGCGGATTGTTGTGAATCTAGCGACTGTGCAAATAATTTTTGTGTCCCTGGTGTAAACCTCTCTTCATCTGCCATCTTTAAAGACGTAACACTGCTACACAGTGTCGTTTTTTCCCAAACCATTACAGTTAGTTCAGATCGTACTCCTACAGGTCTTGCTCCATCCGCCTTATACCGCCCCCCACGGCACACTGCATAACATTTTAGAAGTTTCCTGATGTAAGACGCCTCTGCATTTTTGTATGAGACGTATATACAACATCACCAAAAAAATATTATGTGCGTGGGAGCAATCTATGCGTTCTTCCAAACAAAATCGAAATTGGACAAGATCCCTATTTCTGACGGTGGCGATGCTGGCTATAGCTACGGTAATCGTTAACACAGCTGCAGCTAATGCAATCGGCACACTGAATCTTAAACAAGCCGAACGTCTAGCAATGGAACGTGATGCCGTTCTACAAATGAAACGTGCCCAGTCGAAGGCACTTTATGAGCAGTCAATTGCTGCAGATACCTTACCCGATCCTCGGGTCAAACTAGGCTTATTGAACTATCCGACTGACACGTTTGCACGTGACCAGGAGCCAATGACACAGACAAGGATTGCTGTCTCGCAAATGTTTCCTCGGGGCGAAACGCTTGAGTTGAAAGCACAGCGTACACTCAAAAGTAGTGAAGCAACGAGTGCCGGTGCTTCAAATAGAGAGCGCATGGTATTAATGCAAGTGCGCACTGTCTTTCTAGAGTTACTGTATTGGATCCATGCTGAAGATGTCGTTGAGCAGAACAAAAAACTATTTGAAAAACTAGTCAAGATTACCGAGTCACAATATGCCTCTGGCATACAACGCCAGCAGGATGTAATTCGCGCTGAACTCGAATTAGATATGCTCGAAGATCGACTGGATGCGATTCTGACAAAGCAACAACAAACACGTGCAAAGTTAGTTAAATTGGTTGGGCCTGGAGTGCAGGGGAAACCTATCGATGAAGGTTTGCCGGAGCTAGCAGAGGTGAACCTGGATAACGAGGAGGCGAATCTTTTTGCAAACCATCCAAAGGTACTGATGGAAGATGCCAGAGTGGCAAAGAGTCAGTATGGTATTGAGTTGGCGAGACAGTCATATAAACCTGAGTGGATGTTTGAGCTAGCTTACGGCTTTCGTGATGGCACTAATCCAAATGGTTCAGAGCGTGCCGATTTTGCCTCGGCGATGATCAGTTTTGATATCCCCTTATTTACTAAAGATAGACAAGACCGGCAAGTCGCCGCTAGTCAGTTGACATATCAGGCGAGTGAAGATGCACGTGAAGATGTGATACGTGAACTGCAAAGTGAATATCAACAGACAAAAGCAACCTGGTTACGATTAAAGTCCCGTTTACAACGCTTTCAAAGCATAATTGTTCCACAGTCCAAAGAAAATGCCAGTGCAGCCTTGCTGGCTTATCAAAGTCGGCGCGGTGATTTTACCTCTCTGATGCGTGCAAGGATTACTGAACTAGAAACCGAACTTAAGTTTTCACGTTTGCATATTAATTTATTAAAGTCACAGGCCAGGCTCCTGTATCTGGTGGGAGAAACACAATGAAAAAATCATTATTAGCTATTTTAATTGTAAGTGGAGCCGCTATTTTTGTTGGATGTTCAGAACAGTCGAAGGATATGAGTCAGAAATCAGGGGCCAAAAAAGAAACAGCAGTTGAACATGCGCAAAAACATACTGATCCAACTTATGTCTGTCCAATGCATCCGAACATTATTAAAGGTGAACCTGGTAGTTGTCCGATCTGTGGTATGGATCTGGTGGAGAAGGAAGAAGAAGAGCCTGAGGAAACAGGGGAGAAAAAAATTCTCTACTGGGTTGCGCCGATGGATCCAAACTATCGTCGTGATGAGCCAGGTAAATCGCCTATGGGGATGGATCTGGTGCCCGTGTATGATGAAGGGGCAGGTTTATCAGTCAAAATCTCACCGGTCGTTGAAAACAACATGGGTGTGCGCACCGCCGTAGCAGAATATAACAAACTCTGGCGACGTGTTGAGACAGTGGGTTATGTGGACTTTGATGAGAATCGTATTGCCCACATTCACCTACGCACCAAAGGTTGGATAGAAAAGCTACTGGTGAAATCAGAAGGGGAGCGCGTTAAAAAAGGTCAATTACTTTTTGAAGTGTACTCACCTGAACTGGTTAATGCGCAGGAAGAGTATTTACAGGCACTGGGTACGGGCAGCCGCCGCTTAATCCCCGCTTCTAAAGAACGTCTGATCGCACTGGGGATTTCCGAAAAGCAGATAGCCAATCTAAAAAAGAAACGTAAAGTAGAACAGTACGTACAAATCTATGCACCACAGTCCGGAATAATCGACAAACTGAATGTACGTGAAGGCATGTTTGTCATGCCATCAAAAGAGGTGATGAGTCTCGCTGATCTATCCTCAGTCTGGTTATTGGCTGAGGTGTTTGAAAAACAGGCTGACTGGATCAGGCAAGGTCAGTCAGCTGATGTGACTTTGTCATATCTTCCAGGGCGCACCTGGAAAGGTGAGGTTGAATATATCTATCCGAGTCTGGATCCAAAAACACGCACCCTAAAAGTGCGTTTGCGTTTTGATAATGTCGACGAATCTCTAAAGCCGAATATGTTTGCTAATGTCACTATTTATTCGGGTCCAAAATCTGAAATTATAGTTATTCCACGTGAAGCATTAATCAGGACCGGTAGCGATGACCGTGTGATCCTTTCTATGGGTAAAGGACGCTTTCAACCCAGAAATGTAGTCGCAGGGATTGAATCTGGCGACTGGATCGAAATCGCTAGTGGACTTGAAGAGGGTGATGTTGTTGTAACTTCAGGCCAGTTCCTTATCGATTCGGAGGCGAGTTTGAAAGCGAGCCTCAAACGGATGACACCTAAACAAGAGCCCGATATGCAAGAGGTGTCGTCATCCGATGAGATGAGTAAAGGCGACGGTCCGATTAAAGGAACCGGTATTGTTCGGGCCGTGATGACGGATACAAACAAAATTAACATGAGCCACGATCCTATTCCTGCATTGAAATGGCCAGAGATGACCATGGATTTTGATGTTGCCAATATTATCGATCTATCTGGATTTAAACCAGGCGATAAAGTCATGTTTGAATTAAAAAATCGTGATGGTAATTATGTGATTACCTCTATCTATACACACCCAGAGATGGAGGCTAAATAGTCATGGTTGTTAAATTAATTGAATGGTCATTGCAGAACCGTTTTTTGGTTCTGTTATTGACCGTGATTCTTATCGCATGGGGTTTGTATACGGTAAAGAATACCCCATTGGATGCAATCCCTGATTTATCTGACGTACAGGTGATTATCAAGACCACCTACCCAGGTCAGGCGCCGCGCGTGGTTGAAGATCAGGTAACCTATCCATTAAGTACTGCGATGTTATCCGTACCTGGTGCGGTTACGGTGCGTGGATATTCATTTTTTAATGACTCATATGTTTACATAATCTTTAAAGATGGTACCGATCCTTATTGGGCGCGCTCGCGCGTTCTGGAATATCTAAGCCAGGTTGCCAGCCGTTTGCCACCAGAGGCACGACCAGCATTAGGACCTGATGCAACCGGTGTCGGTTGGGTTTACGAATATGCGCTGGTAGATCGAACAGGCAATAATGATCTCGCACAACTACGCAGCTTGCAGGACTGGTTCTTAAAATATGAACTGCAAACCGTTGAAGGGGTGTCTGAAGTTGCCACTATTGGTGGCATGGTCAAACAGTATCAGGTGGTACTTGACCCGGATCGTCTGCGTGCCTATGGCCTGCCATTAAAGAAAATAAGAATGGCGATTAAAATGGCCAATCAGGAAGTCGGTGGTTCGGTGATCGAAATGGCTGAGGCTGAGTACATGGTACGTGCTACCGGTTATATCGATGACCTGGATGATTTACGCCACATCCCGTTGGGTGTGAATCAACAGGGTACGCCAATTCTGTTAAAAGACGTGGCGGAAATTCGGCTCGGTCCGCAAATGCGTCGTGGTATAGCTGAACTGGACGGCGAAGGAGAGGTGGTTGGTGGCGTTGTTGTCATGCGTTATGGTGAAAACGCCTTAAAGACAATTGACGCGGTAAAAGAAAAACTTGAAGAACTTAAAAACGGTTTACCTGAAGGTGTGGAAATCGTACCAACTTATGACCGCTCTGATTTGATCAATCGTGCTGTTGATAATCTGGGATTTAAATTACTCGAAGAATTTCTGGTTGTTGCCCTGGTTTGTATGGTCTTCCTGTTTCATATGCGTTCTGCTTTTGTCGCGATTATTAGTTTACCGATTGGGATTTTAGTCGCCTTTATCGTTATGTACTACCAGGGTATCAATGCCAACATCATGTCACTCGGTGGTATCGCAATTGCAATCGGTGCGATGGTGGATGCGTCCATCGTGATGATCGAGAACGTGCACAAGCACATTGAGAAAGAACCCCTAACTGATGAAAACCGCTGGCGAATAATTCGCGAGTCCACCATCGAAGTTGGGCCACCGTTATTTTTCTCGTTGCTGATTATTACTCTGAGTTTCCTACCCGTATTTACTTTGGAAGCACAGGAGGGTCGCATGTTCAGTCCGCTTGCATTCACTAAGACTTATGCAATGGCAGCGGCGGCAGGTTTATCCGTTACCCTGGTTCCGGTCTTAATGGGTTATTTTATTCGTGGCAAGATAAAACCGGAACATGAAAATCCTGTAAACCGGCTTTTGATAAAAGCCTACAGGCCTTTTATTCACTATGTATTGGATAAGCCAAAGAAGTCGTTAAAAATTGCTGCATTATTGTCTATTACGATCGTTATTCCAATGGCAGGTTTTGTTAGCTTTTTGACACCACTAAAACTTCCAGCACATGCTATTGACTTGGCTAAGACAGAAGTCTCATCAGACGATCTAACATTTAAATATAATAGTGCTATTGAAAGAACTCAAAATTCAATAGAGCGTAAATGGAGGGATTGGTTTAGTTGGGATAAGACAGGAATTTTGCGAAATCTTGCAACGGGTGTCGGTTCAGAGTTTATGCCAGATCTGGATGAAGGCGATCTGATGTATATGCCAACAACATTTCCGGGTGTGTCGGTAGGTAAAGCGCAGGAGCTGCTACAACAAACCGATAAGCTGATCAAAACTGTACCTGAAGTCAAACGGGTGTTTGGTAAGGTGGGGCGCGCCGATACGGCGACTGATCCTGCACCTCTGACCATGATCGAGACGACGATTCAATTCAAGCCTAAGAGCGAATGGCGTGAAGGCATGACGCTGGAAAAAATTAAGCAGGAACTAAATCAAAAGATTAAATTCCCTGGCCTGACTAATGCCTGGGTGATGCCGATTAAAACTCGGATCGATATGTTGGCGACGGGCATTAAAACTCCGGTCGGTATAAAAGTTTCCGGACCTGATTTAAAAATCCTGCAAGACATTGGCACACGCATTGAGGAAGTGGTGCAAACGGTACCGGGAACGCTATCTGCTTATTCAGAGCGTACTGTTGGTGGTCGTTACGTTACGGTTGATGTCGATCGCATCAGGGCATCACGTCTTGGTCTTAACATAGCTGATGTCCACGATGTCGTACGCACCGCAGTGGGTGGCATGAACGTGGCGATGAGTGTTGAAGGGCTTGAACGTTATCCCATCAATGTACGTTACCCAAGGGATGTGCGCGACTCGGCGGAGAAGCTAAGAAACCTACCCATCGTGACACCTGCTGGTGCACGTATTCCGTTAGGTGAAGTTGCTGAGGTGCGAATCGAAGAAGGCGCGGCAATGATCAAGAGTGAAAATGCACGCCCGAATGGCTGGACCTTTGTTGATATCGATGGTCGTGACCTGGGTTCTTATGTCGCCGAAGCACAGCGTGTCGTTAGTGAGCAAGTTAAACTGCCACCTGGGTATTCAATAGCATGGTCAGGGCAGTACGAATATCTAGTGCGTGCCCAGAAACGGCTGCTTTTGGTCGGCCCGTTAACCCTGGTGGTTATAATATTGTTGCTCTATTTAAACTTCCGCAAGATTTCAGAGGTGTTAATCATTATGGGTACCTTGCCATTAGCTTTACTTGGCGGTTACTGGTTGTTGTACATTTTGGGCTATAACACCTCGGTTGCCGTTCATGTTGGATTTATCGCATTAGCCGGTGTAAGTGTTGAGATCGGGGTCATTATGCTAGTGTATCTCAATCAGGCTTATAAGCGACATATCCTTGATAAGGGGCGCGTGCATACTCCAACAATTGAAGAACTGAAGGATGCGGTGATTGAAGGGGCACTGCTAAGGGTACGCCCCATCATGATGACCGTTGCGGCGATCATTGCTGGTCTATTACCGATCATGTTGGGGGGTGGAACTGGCTCTGAAGTCATGCGGCGTATTGCCGCTCCCATGGTAGGTGGTATGGTGAGTGCGACGTTGTTAACACTGGTTGTAATACCAGCCGTATTTTATCTTATGAAGAAAAAACATGTAGAGAGCATGCAATAATGAAAATTATATTTAACCTTACATTACTTGTAGCGGGTTTTACTTTGGTGGGATGTGAAAAAGTGGCTGAAGAAAAAGCCCCGCCTTCCATCCAGGCCGCTGTTGGTAATGTTTATGACCGTGGCAAGGTTGATCCTGCGCGCATCAAGCAGGGTAGAGATCTTTATTTAAAAACCTGTAAAGCTTGCCATGGTCCCAATGCAGAGGGTGCCCCAAATTGGCGCAAGCGGGATGCTGAGGGAAAGTTTCCTGCACCCCCTTTAAATGGTACTGGCCATGCCTGGCATCACCCCCAAAAAGCATTAATCTATACTATTAAAAATGGTACCAAGGCCATCGGCGGTAACATGCCTGGCTGGAAGGATAAGCTGTCTGACCAGGAAATAGAGTCTATTATTCTGTGGTTTCAATCAATGTGGCCTGATGAGCTATACCAGGCCTGGGCGAGAGTCGATAAGGAATCAAAATAAGAATGACAACATGGTATAATTAGTCATTCGTGAAATTTAGAGAAACAATTTGGAGATAAAATATGTACGGATTCAGTACCACTGTATCGGGTAGCTTCGATGATGCTATTGCCAAAGTAACAGAAGAGCTTTCTAAAGAAGGTTTTGGTGTTTTGACTGAAATTAACGTCAAAGCTGTAATGAAAAAGAAACTGGATGTAGACAAGCGTCCATATACTATTCTGGGTGCTTGTAATCCCGTTTTAGCTAATCAGGCTATTACCGCAGAACCAGATATTGGTTTGTTACTGCCTTGTAATGTATTGGTCCGTGAAGAAGAAAACGGTAATGTTACCGTAGCATTCATGGATCCTGCCGCGGTGTTAACCCTGGTTGAAAAAGAAGGTATCAAAGAGTTAGCGGGCGAAGTACGTGAACGTCTGCAACGGGTAATGAAGGCGCTATAAATAATTGTCTTTTTAGATTAGGCAGCCAGGTCGTAATACAGTAGCTGAAGGATATCATCCAGTAAGCTATAGACCTCTTCATACTGTGACTCGACGGTTGCCTGATCTATGCCTAAGGTTACTAGCGCTTCCATTTTTAGTATCGTATCGTCATCTGCAGATATAGGCGCTTGTATGTTGTTTGCGATCACATTGGCGATGTGAATAATGGCGGTATCAACTTTAAATTCTTCATCGCATGCTAGTGTGTGATGATGGTGAATAGGTTGTGAAATTGATTCCGGGAAGTGCCAGCTGGCTAGCAGTTCATTGGCAAGGTGGCCATGGGTAAAGCCAAAAATCTGTTCCTCTGGATTCTCGATTTTGATACTTGTATTTTCGTTGACCCTATTAAGGCTCTCTGTCTCCTTCGGGAGTAACAGCGCCATGATCATCTTACCGATGTCATGGAGTAAACCACTAATAAATAGTCGTTCTGAGTTAGGAACATTTTGTGCCAGAGCGATGGTGCGTGCAGCCAGGCCAGTGGTGATGCTATGGCACCAGAATTTTTCGAGATCAAAATTATGATCTGTATCCTTAAAGTGATTGACGACTGTTGTGGCAATCACTAAGTCACGCAGCTGACGTGTACCCAATATGGTAACCGCCATGCTCAAGGTGTCGACTTGTGATGGAAAATTATAAAACGGACTATTAACCAGTTTAAGTAGTCTGGCTGTCAGTACAGGGTCCTGGCCAACCAGGTGAGCAATATCGGCAGCAGATGAATTAGGATCATTCAGCAGCTGGTTAATTTTTGCCACTATTTCGGGTAGCGAAACGAGCTTGAGATTATCTCCAATCAGCTCTTGAGGTGTCATAGTTGCCACAGAATATATCCTTATTTGTATCTCGGGCCTTTAATCGATGCGTCCTGTTCCCGCATTTATTTTAGTGTGATGACTACAGAGGGTCCACTTTATAACGGCACGCCAGCTTATTATATTAGTATAGATATTACATTTTTCTAATATTTGACTATATAGCATGAAATTTTGCCCGGTTGCTGTAATGTATGTAGAAAATTTGCACACATTCACACTTTTCAGTGGTATGCGTCTTGTTGGTGCAATATTAAAAATTGAAATAAAACACATAACCCACACTAAATAATACATGACAAAAAAAGCCCGACTTTCAATTAATGGATTAAGCTGCGCTGGTTGCGTTAATACCGTTGAGACCGCTTTGCGTGGTGTTGCCGGTGTTGAGCAGGCAAGCGTCAATTTTGCAGAACATACGGCATTCGTTGAAGGTGATGTCGCGGTTGAACAATTATTAGACGCTGTCAAAAAAGCTGGTTATGAAGCTGCTGAGCTGAAAGATGAAAGTGATACCGAACAAAAGCAGGCTGCAGAATTTGCTCACTACAAACAGCTTTTAAAACAGGCGATCGTAGCGGGTGCCGTTGGTGCTCCATTATTTGTTCTTGGTATGGGTGGATTTTTGCCCGAGCTATCAACTGCATCGGGTCAGTTGGTTTGGTTTGGCATTGGGTTGGTGACGCTGTTTGTCATGGTGTATTCAGGTCGCCATTTTTTCAAAGGCGCCTGGCATTCATTTCTTGCCCATAACGCCAACATGGACACGCTGATCGCGTTAGGTACAGGTACCGCGTGGATCTATTCACTAATCATTACTATCGCGCCCGATACTGTACCAAAGTTGGCACAACATGCTTACTATGAAGCGGCAGTGATTATTATTGCGCTTATCAATTTTGGCTCGGCGTTGGAAATGAGGGCGAGGGGTAAGACCTCTGAAGCTATTCAACGTTTAATTCAACTGCAACCGAAGACAGCAAGAGTTGTGCGTGATGGTAAAGAACTGGATATTGCTATCGGTCAGGTAGGTTTGGGTGAAACCCTTCGCGTACGTCCAGGTGAGCGCATCGCAGTAGATGGTGAAGTTATTGATGGCCACTCTAGTGTGGATGAATCGATGTTGACTGGCGAGCCCATGCACGTAGAAAAACAACAAGGTGATGAAGTCGCAGCCGGGACAATAAATGTTTCAGGTACCTTTTTGTTTAGATCAAAACGTATTGGTGCAGAAACCATGCTTGCACAAATTATTCAACTTGTGCGTCAAGCACAATCGAGTAAGCCTGCTATTGGTCGTATTGTTGATAAAGTCGCAGCCGTGTTTGTACCAACCGTATTGCTAATTGCTATCGTTACATTCCTTGTTTGGTTTAACTTTTCTGAGAACGATAGTATTAGCTTAGCTATTGTAACAACCATGACCGTTCTCATTATTGCCTGCCCATGCGCATTGGGACTTGCGACACCCATTTCTATTATGGTTGGAGTAGGCAAGGCCGCTGAGTTAGGTGTGCTGATCCGAAACGGCGAGGCACTACAAGGTGCGGCTAAGTTAACCACCATTGTCCTTGATAAAACCGGCACTATCACTAAAGGCCAGCCAACTGTGACTTCCCTGGATGCGGCAGACGGCGCCACTGAAGAACAATTATTGCAACTAGCTGCAAGTTTAGAACAAGGCTCCGAACACCCACTGGCTTCATCTATTCTGAAGGCTGCTCACGAGAGAGAGCTTAACCTGTTCGAGGTTGAAGCATTTCACGCAGTGTCGGGTAAGGGAGTAGTGGGAACAATTAATGGTGAGCAGGCTTTATTGGGTAACTCAAAACTAATGAGTGAATACTCCATTGATGTTTCCTCTTTGGATGTCAGGTCAGAGCAACTTTTGCAACAAGCACAGACTGTCGTGTATTTAGCGCAGGCGGGTAAGTTGATCGGCATTGTCGCCGTTTCGGATCCAGTAAAAGAAGATTCACGAAAGGCGATTAAATCACTCATTAAGCTTGGTTTAAAAGTCGTGATGTTGACAGGTGATAATCATAAAACAGCCCAAGCTGTTGCTAACTCGGTCGGAATCAAGCATGTAATATCGGAAGTGTTACCTGAAGATAAGGAAAACCAGATTCGCAAGCTACAGGAAAATAACGAAGTGGTCGCGATGGTTGGTGATGGTATAAATGATGCGCCTGCTCTGGCAAGAGCGAATATTGGTTTTGCTATTGGTACGGGCACCGACGTAGCCATTGAAAGTGCAGATATTACGTTAATGGGTGGTTCTCTTTACGGTGTGATTGATGCCATAACCGTATCAAAGGCGACAATCCGTAACATCAAACAGAATCTTTTTGGCGCCTTTATTTACAATTCATTAGGTATCCCCATCGCGGCGGGGGTGCTGTATCCAGTCTTTGCTGTATTACTGAACCCTATGATTGCTGGCGCTGCGATGGCTATGTCATCGGTAACGGTCGTATTGAATGCTAATCGTTTGCGAGTGATGAAGTCGGGGCGTGAACAATGATTTTGGTAACCAACATCATAGGCCTTCTACTATTCTTTTTCGTGATTTGGTGGTTTTGGTTTTCCACGCCACGTGTCCAGAAGGTGGATAGCAAGATAATTGATGTGCTTGTCGATAATGGCGTTTATACGCCATCTCCTATCGAAGTCAAACAAGGCCAGGAGCTGACTTTACGTTTTTTCCGAAAAGACGCCAGCCCCTGTGCAGAGAAAGTTATTTTCGAAAATTGGAATCTTTCAGCCGATTTGCCTGTCGAACAAGCAACTGAAATAAAAATACCGACAGAGGAAAAAGGCGAGTTTATATTTACCTGCCAGATGCAAATGTATCGGGGTATTTTAAAAGTAATATAAGAGGTTTATAAATGATTATTTGGGGAAAAATTGCCGGGGCTATATTTGGTTACTCGATGGGTGGTTGGCCGGGTTTAATTATTGGCGTGCTCATTGGTCACTATCTGGATAGTGGTCTAAAGAAGGTAATTTCGCAGGACCAGTTTGGGTTTCATCATCGTCCAGGCAATCAACAACAAATCCAGCAAACTTTTTTTACTGCGGTATTTTCTGTGATGGGACATATGGCCAAAGCCGATGGCCGCGTTTCAGAATCTGAAATTACTCTGGCACGAAACATCATGCGTCAGATGCAATTAGATAGCGAACAGGAAAAAAAGGCGATTGGTCTTTTCAACAAAGGTAAGGCAGCGGATTTCCCCTTAGAAGATGTGATTGATGATTTTCATCGGGAGTGTCATCACAATCGCAATCTTGAACGAATGTTTATCGAGATTCTGTTACATGCCGCATACGCCGATGGCGTCTTGCATGAAGCGGAAAGCCATATCTTTTATCGAATCTGCTCACGTATGGGCATCTCAGAATTTGAATTCAAACGCCTCGAAAGAATGGTGCATGCGCAACAGGCATTTCATGGCAGAGCAGGTGGTGGCTACGGCCGGGCTTCACAGGCACCGCCGAAAAATATGCTTGCTGAGGCTTATCAGGCATTAGGTGTTGAAAAAACTGCAAGTGATGCTGAAGTTAAGAAGGCCTACCGTCGCCAAATGAATCAACATCACCCTGACAAATTAGTCGCGAAAGGTTTGCCAGAAGAGATGATCAAGCTGGCCAATGAAAAATCTCATGAGATCAATGCGGCTTACGAAGCTATCTGCAAGGCACGTGGTATTAAGTAAGTGCAGCAAGATAACGTCCGCCACTGGCAATGACGGTAACGATGATGCCAAGACTAAGGTTTATCTTGATGAGCACCCTGATCTGATTTAGTTGTTTCCCGCCTGCTGGCCAATCCTGGATAATAACGGCTTGCTTGAGCCGCTTGTATGGTGCAAAAAAGACATGCAAGTAGATCATGATCATCACGATGCCCAGACCATACATGATATGTACGTATAGTGGTGTGGCGGCAAACGTTTTCCAGATTGAAAACATCAATCCGAAGCCTGTCAGAGGAAGAAGAACAATACTCACCCAAACAAAGGGGAAGAATTTTTCAAATACGCCCAGCCATAAAGTCAGGCGTTGGGGTGGTTCGAGTTGCTGAGCGGCAGTTGGACGCAAGCAAGTATAGGCAAAGAACATTCCGCCTACCCAAACGACAACGGCTAATACATGCAGCAAGCTGCTGACTGATTTTAAATCCATATTTTATTTCCTAATTATTTTTTACGTTAGGTACCTGATGCATTTTTCTTAAGCCAACCCCGTACGCGTTGCAGTAACACATCATCCATTCCACTGAAGAAGTGATTGGCGCCCTCTATTCTGACTTGTTTAAACTTGGCGTTGCCAGATTTTTTGGCAACTTTTCTTCTTTTATCAACGCCTTTCAGGTTGCGGTCAAAGTCGGCACTCCCATAAATATCGAGGGTTGGGATGGTGACCTTGCTGAAATTATTATAACTGTCCATGCGTGGGTCATCGGGATGACCAGGCCCGAATGCGACGGCGACAAAGGCGTTAACTGCCGGATCTTTTTTGGTGGCGAGATAGTAGGTGGCCATGGTGTTACCCAGGCTATGGCCGATGATGACAATATTTTTTATTCCCTTGGCTTTTAGGAAATCCACACCGGCCTGAATACGCCCTGGGACTTCATCAAACAGTGGAGGATAGTCTTTGCCATCGGCCTCATTTCTCAATATCGGCATTTGTAGCGAGAGGGTGTGCCAGCCAGCCTCAGGTAAGTTCATGCGCAAGGGGTCAATGATTTCAGGCCAGGCCGGATGCACGCCGATTCCATGCAGGAGGATAATGCCGCCCTGGGCTTTGTCGCTGTCATTTTCTGCGTAGAGACCTAAGAATTCCACGCCGCCTGTCTTTAATTTAACCGCTTCACCAACCAGTAAACTGGGCACTATTTGTTCTTCCCAGCGTTTTTCCTTGGCCTGATCGGACTTCGAGGCAGCAAGTCCCGGGTTACTTATGACCAAAAACATAAGGCCAATCATATAGATGGGTAATTTCATGATTGATTGCATGGTTATATCTCCGGCTAAAATGGAACAAGATGCAGCTGAGTATATATAGGAATGGGCTACCTAAAAAGCTGCATTACGAGGCCTTTTCCGGTAGAGTTGGCGGTTCGATTTTTCGGGGTGCTGTGGTTTTGGACAGTGCCATACAAAAGTAGACACAGAATTCAGTTATGAGGCAGTCACTATGGCAGATTTTGCAATTGCTCCATCCATCCTATCCGCAGACTTTGCGAAGTTGGGCGAGGAGGTTGATAACGTACTCGCATCCGGATGTGAGATCGTTCACTTTGATGTAATGGATAACCATTACGTTCCTAACCTGACCATTGGGCCGCTGGTTTGTGAAGCGTTGCGCAAGCATGGCGTCACTGCTCCGATTGATGTGCATTTGATGGTGAAGCCCGTTGATCGCATCATCCCAGATTTTGCAGCAGCTGGAGCAACATATATTACCTTCCACCCTGAGGCTTCTGAGCACATCGATCGCTCTTTACAGCTTATTCATAATGAAGGCTGTAAGGCTGGTTTGGTATTTAACCCGGCAACTTCACTGGATTATCTGAACTACGTTATCGATAAAGTCGATATGGTTTTATTGATGTCTGTGAACCCTGGTTTTGGTGGTCAAAGCTTTATCCCATCTGCCCTGGATAAACTGCGCGAAGCACGCAAGATTATCGATGCATCAGGTCGTGACATTCGCCTTGAGATCGACGGCGGGGTAAAGGTCGACAATATCCGCGAGATCGCGGAAGCAGGTGCCGATACATTTGTTTCTGGATCAGGCGTTTTTGGTGGTGCTAATGATAAAGATCCAAACAGATATGACACCATCGTCAAACAAATGAAAGACGAGCTAGCCAAAGCTAAATAATTCTAGAAGTTGACTAGTTACGATGTTAAACAAGCCAAAAATGGTCCTTATCGATGTGGATGGGACCTTAGTCGATAGTGTCCCTGATCTCGCCTATTGCGTAGATGAAATGATGAAGCAACTTGGCATGCCGGCTCACGGTGAAGCCAAAGTGCGTGAGTGGGTAGGTAATGGTGTAGAACGTCTAACGCGGCGTGCATTGATTGGTCAGCTTGAAGGCGAGCCAGATGAGGCCTTGTTTGAAAAGGCGTATCCGATCTTTCTGGCTCTCTATGCAGAGAATACATCAAAACGTAGTGTGCTCTATCCGGGTGTGAAAGAAGGCCTGGCCTATCTTAAGTCGGCGGGTTACAAGTTGGGTTGTGTCACTAATAAGGCAGCACAGTTTACTCTTCCTTTACTTCAGGACCTGGGTATCCATGATGAGTTTGCAATTATTGTCAGCGGCGACACACTACCTAAGAAAAAACCTGATCCGATGCCATTGCTACATGTAGCTGAGCAGCTAGGTGTGACCCCTGCTGAGGCGACCATGCTCGGTGATTCTGTTAGTGATGTGAAGGCTGCACGGGCAGCGGGTTTTCAGATTATTTGCATGAGCTATGGTTATAATCATGGCGTGGATATTCGCGAAGCAAATCCGGATGCTGTGATAGACTCTATGGCAGAACTTGAAGGTTTGTTGGAGTCAGCCGGGACGGCTACAAATAAGGAACAGGGCGCGGCCTAGCGGAAACTAATAATAGCGAGAACTGGCAGCTAGACTGAGTTGCTAAACCTAGTAACAATGAAAATGAAAACACTAAACAAACGATGGCGATAAGGCCTTAATTGGAGACAACTGATTTCGGTGCAGTTGTGGTTTGTTTGTGTAATGAGAAAACTAGGTAACAATAATGACAGAACAGGAATTTCAGGCACTTGCCAAGCAAGGCTATACAGCTATCCCCATTATGCGGGAAGTCCTTGCCGATCTTGATACCCCGTTAAGCACTTATTTAAAGCTGGCCAACGGGCCTTACTCTTATCTATTTGAATCCGTTCACGGTGGCGAGAAGTGGGGTCGCTACTCCATCATTGGTTTGCCCTGTGAACGGGTTATTCGTGTCTATGGTAAAACAGTCAAGACCTTCATTGGCAATGAGCTGGACGAAGAGATTGAGGTAGAGGATCCGCTATCCTGGATCGAGAATTATCAAGCGACGTTCAAGCATCCAGAGATTGAAGGCATGCCCAAGTTCACGGGTGGACTAGTGGGCTATTTCGGTTATGAGACGATTCGCTATATCGAACCGAAATTGGCCAAAACACCAGAAAAAGAAGATTCACTGAAATTACCCGACATTCTGTTGATGGTTTCAGAACAGGTGATCGTATTCGATAACCTGAGTGGTAAGTTATATATCATCGTACACGCGAAGCCCGATCAAAAAGAGGCATATGCGCAGGCGCAAGCTCGTATTGACGATTTAATTAACCAAATGCATCAGGCCCTGCCCAGGCAGAAGCATGCTAATTCCCGCCAAGTAAAAGAGACAGACTTTATCTCAGGCTTCAAACAAGCTGGGTTTGAGGATGCGGTCAACAAGATTAAGCAATACATAACCGATGGTGATGCAATGCAAGTCGTGATCTCACAACGTATGTCGATCCCGTTTCATGCTCAACCACTGGATCTTTATCGTTCGCTGCGTAGCCTGAATCCTTCACCCTATATGTATTATCTGGATCTGGGTGACTTCCATGTTGTTGGTTCGTCGCCAGAAATCCTGGTGCGCTACGAAGACGATGTGGTGACAGTGAGACCGATTGCGGGTACACGGCCTCGCGGTGAAACTGAAGAACAGGACAAGCAGCTGGAACAGGATTTATTAGCTGATCCAAAAGAGATCGCCGAGCATCTAATGTTAATTGATCTCGGGCGAAATGATGTAGGGCGGATCGCTAAAACTGGTAGTGTTGAGTTAACGGATAAAATGTTAATCGAGCGCTATTCACATGTGATGCACATCGTTTCTAATGTGACGGGTTCTATTAAAGAAAACATGAGCGCGATGGATGTGCTGCGAGCGACCTTCCCGGCGGGCACCGTATCAGGTGCGCCCAAGATTCGTGCCATGGAAATCATTGATGAATTGGAACCTGTAAAGCGTGGTGTTTATTCTGGCGCAGTCGGTTATTTGGGCTGGTCAGGAAATATGGACACGGCGATTGCGATTCGTACTGCAGTGATCAAGGATCAAACGCTACATATTCAGGCAGGTGCCGGGATTGTTTATGATTCAGTGCCGACCAATGAATGGGATGAGACCATGAACAAAGGCCGGGCAGTTTTCCGAGCCGTGGCCATGGCTGAAGCTGGTCTCGATGGCGTGCATAAGTGAGGGATGAATAATGTTGTTGATGATTGATAATTACGATTCCTTTACTTATAACCTGGTGCAATATTTTGGCGAACTGGGTGCTGACGTGGTTGTGCATCGTAATGATCAGATCACAGTGTCAGAGATTGAAGATCTGGATCCAAAGTATATTGTTGTATCGCCTGGCCCCTGCACACCAAATGAAGCTGGCGTGTCTATTGATACGATTAAACACTTTGCAGGAAAGAAACCAATCCTGGGTGTGTGCCTGGGTCATCAAAGTATTGGTCAGGCCTTTGGTGGTGACATTGTGCATGCCAATGCGATTATGCATGGTAAGACGTCAATGATGTATCACAGTGATGTGGGTGTCTTCAAAGGTATTGATAATCCCTTTGAAGCGACTCGTTATCACTCGCTTGTGATAGATAAAAATACAATACCGGATTGCCTTGAAGTTACTGCCTGGACTGAAAATGATAAAGGTGAAGTCGACGAAATTATGGGTGTGCGGCATAAAGAATATGCAATCGAGGGCATACAATTTCATCCGGAGTCGATTCTAACGACCCCAGGTCATCAGTTGTTACGAAATTTTCTGGAAGCCTATAAATAAGTAATCTGGAGATAAGGCTATGGATATACAAGCAGCACTTAAATCTGTTTTAGAAAGAAAAGACTTGAGCCATGATGACATGGCGACTGTCATGAAAATTATCATGACCGGTGAAGCGACACCTGCACAAATTGGTGGTTTTCTGGTGGGCCTGCGAATGAAGGGTGAAACGATAGATGAGATCGCCGCCGCAGCACAGGTTATGCGAGAACTTGCTACCGGAGTGAAAGTTACAGGCGATCATGTCGTGGATATCGTCGGTACCGGTGGCGATAGTCTCTCGACTTTTAATATTTCAACAGCCAGTTGTTTTGTTGTAGCCGCGGCCGGCGGTAAAGTTGCCAAACACGGTAATCGGTCAGTAACCAGTAGTTCAGGCAGTGCGGATTTACTGGAGGCAGCGGGTGTTAATCTGAATATAAATTCAGAACAAGTTTCGAAGTGTATTGATGAAGTAGGTGTTGGGTTCATGTTTGCACCGTTGCATCACAGTGCCATGAAGCATGCGATTGGTCCACGCAAGGAAATGGGGATACGTACGATCTTTAATGTATTAGGTCCGCTGACTAATCCAGCCGGTGCACCGAACCAGTTACTCGGTGTATTTTCCGATGAGCTGGTTGAACCATTAGCGAATGTCTTGAAAAAACTCGGCAGTAACCATGTCATGGTGGTGCATTCTGAAGATGGCATGGATGAGATCAGTATCGGCGCAGCGACTAAAGTTGCAGAATTGAAAGACGGAGAAATTACCACTTATTCAATCTCACCTGCAGATTTCGGTATGCGCCAGGACGATATCAAACACCTGGTCGTAGACGGGGCAGAACAATCTTTGGGTATGATTAAACTTATTTTTGAAGGCCATACCGGACCAGCGCGTGATATTGTCGTATTGAATGCCGGCGCCGCGATTTATGTGGCCGGTCTCGCAGACTCACACAAGGCGGGTATAGAAAAAGCACAGCAAGTTATTGATTCAGGTGCAGCCCTACAAAAACTGAATGACCTGGTAGCCCTAACCAGTTCGTTTAAATAAATAATGGGTAGAATCTATGAGTGACACGCCGGATATTCTGGTTAAAATCCTGAATCGTAAACGCGAAGAAATCGCCGAACGTAGTGAAAAAATATCGATAGAAAAGCTGAAGCAGCAGGTTGAGTCAACTCCTGCCGCGCGTGGTTTTGTTAATGCCTTAATCAGCAAGGTGGAAGCGGCTAAACCCGCCGTGATCGCAGAGATCAAAAAGGCCTCACCAAGTAAAGGCGTCATGCGCCCAGACTTTCATCCTGCCGAAATAGCCGAGTCTTATGCCAAGGCAGGGGCAGCTTGCTTGTCAGTATTAACCGATATTGATTTCTTTCAGGGAAGTGATGCTTACCTGGTCGATGCACGAATGGCATGTGATCTTCCTGTTATTCGAAAAGATTTTATTATTGACCCATACCAGGTCTATGAAGCGCGAGTCATGGGCGCTGATTGTATTTTATTGATAGTTGCAGCCTTAAGTGATGAAACTCTAAAAGAACTTTCAGACCTTGCTAATCAACTTGGCATGGACGTGTTAGTCGAAGTGCATGATGAAGAAGAGCTAGCCAGAGCGCTAAAATTACCGAACAAACTAGTAGGTATAAACAACCGAAACCTGCGTACCTTTGAGACTTCATTGGATACGACCTTATCAATGCTCGACAAAATCCCCAACGATCGACTTGTTGTAACCGAGAGCGGAATTCATACCCCGGAACATGTAAAGCTAATGCGTGATAATAATGTGCATACCTTTCTTGTTGGAGAGGCGTTTATGGTGGTGGATGATCCTGGAGCGAAGCTACGGGAGTTGTTTGATCTGTAATTTTCTTTTATTTAAATCTTTTTAATTCTCTATTTTTGCCTTGCTACAGCTATTGTGTTTTTTCGCTCTCACTGAGAGCGACCTACTTTCTTGTATCGACAAGAAAGTAGGCAAAGAAACTCCTCCCCTGCGCTAGCCAAACATTCGAGTCTTATTGGCTTACTCAGTGAAACTTTGTGATTCGCCTTCCTTGGCTCATCACAAAGGCTCGGTGTCCTACCTCGCCCCGTTTGGGTTTCACTTGCGCTTAGCCAAACGCCTCTCACGGCTGCACAAGGGGATGTTTGCTCACACCAGGAAAAGAGATGCCGGCCGTGTTTCTTTGCTCTGTGTTAGCTAAGTAGAAAATCCTCCATGCGCTGGCTGCGAGAAGAAATTGGCTGCAACGCAAGTAAGGCCTGAAAGGGCGAGGCACGGATGCCGAGCCTGCGTGCTGAGGCAGGAGGCCGAATCACGCAGCCTTGCTGAGTACGGCCAATTTTTTAGAGTAGATAGCCAGCGACGGAGTGTCTTTTTTCTTTCGTCTCTTTCTTTTTGGACAAGCAAAAAGAAAGGGACTCGCTTCAGCGAAGCGAAATAGGAATAAAAATAAGTGGGTCGTCCCAGTGGGCGAAAAAAAATAATGATGCAATAAAAAAGGCAGCCTAAGCTGCCTTCTTCAAATTAATTAAAAAACAAACTCATCGTGTTCCAAATACCACGATAGTCTTGCCTTTAACAGAGATCAGTTCCTGCTCTTCCATGGCTTTCAGTACACGTCCGACCATTTCACGTGAGCAACCCACGATACGACCAATCTCCTGACGGGTGATGCGAATCTGCATGCCATCCGGATGGGTCATAGCATCGGGTTGTTTGCATAGATCCAGCAGTGTGCGGGCAACACGACCGGTGACGTCCATGAATGCCAGATCCGAAACTTTGCGGCTAGTGTCTCTTAGACGGGATGCCATTTGCGAGGCCATGGCAAACATAATGTCTGGGTGTTCCTGATAAAGCTGGCGGAATTTGGTGTAACTGATTTCAGCAACTTCACAGGCGGTGCGTGTGCGTACCCATGCACTGCGATTAGGGTCTTCACTAAACAGACCCATTTCACCAAAAAAGTCACCTTTATTAAGGTAGGCCAAGACGATCTCGTGACCATCTTCGTCTTCAATCAAAACCGAGACGGAACCATCAATGATGTAATATAAGACATCAGGCTTATCTCCAGCATAAATAATGACACTCTTTGCTGGGTAGTGACGTCGGTGGCAATGTTCTAGGAATCGATCCAGGTGGGCAATTCCGGTTTGTTGCGGTGTTGCTGTTACAGACATAGTGTTCCTTTGTGCTTGTGCCATATTGCGGGCGTCCTTCTACTATATATATGGTATACCAGTGCTTTTAGATTGGCGCAAGGTTATCCTATAAATCGTAAGAAAAATGCGACCGGCGTCACTGGCTTATCGACGGCTCTATACTGAACTTGAACATAGATTAGCCAAATGAGGATTCACACAAGTTTTTGTGTGGAAAAGTTGAGATGATTAAAAAAATCAAGGGGTTATGAAGTATGAAGGCAGAGGTGAAGTGGGCGGGTGCCGCACGGTTCGATGGTCGGTCAGAAACCGGCCACACGGTGATCATGGATGGTGCTGAAGAATATGGTGGGCAAAACCAGGGTGCGCGTCCAATGGAACTATTATTGCTAGGCATGGGGGGCTGTTCAGCCTTCGATGTGGTACTTATCCTGAAAAAGGCCCGACAAGAAATAATTGATTGTGTGGTCCAGCTGGATGCACAACGTTCCGAAACAGAACCAAAAGTGTTTACGAAAATCCATGCACATTTTGTTGTGACGGGAAAAAATCTAAGTGAAAAACGGGTAGCACGGGCGGTTGAATTGTCAGCGGAGAAATATTGTTCCGCATCGATTATGTTAGCGAAGACTGCAGATATTACGCATGATTTTGAGCTGGTAGAAGTATAAAAATAAAATGGGTGGGTCTCTTCCGTGTCTGTATATAACGAATTAGTAGATAGTTATTATCGTGCCTGGTTTCGGTTTCATCCCGAGGCCGCGGTTGATATGGGTGTCGAAGGTTATAGTGAGTTGCTTGCACCTTATGGTGACGATGACATAGGTGCACTAATCACATTAAATGAAAAACTGATTGATGCCATTGACGAACTGAACAAAGACGAACTTGATGAGGATCAGAAAATTGATCTTCAATTAATGGCCGGAAGTGCCATCCTTGAAAGCAAAGAACTTATCGATCATGACTGGCGAATTAAGGACCCGACTCGATTTGTACCCGTTAATGCTATTTATCAATTAACACTTCGACCTGTGAAAGATCGATGTTCTGCACTCAAGGCTCGATTACTATCCATTCCCGGATATTTACGGGGAGCCAAATCACATTTGCTAACTGAGCCGGAGAGCATTCCCGCCATTTGGTTGGAGTCTGCAATCATCGAAGCCGAAGAGGGCGTAAAATACTTCCGTCAGTTACCACACCATCCGTTTATTCAGCAGTGTCGTATTGAACCTGAACTTGAAGCTGCGGCCCATGCGCTAGAAGAGTTTGCTCGTTTCATGAAGAAGGATTTGGTAAAAAGAGCAAAAGGTGGTTTTGCCTGCGGCCGAGAAATGTTCGACCTCAAGCTGGCGTATAAACATGGATTGGATGTCAACGCGGATGATCTACATCGTTTTGGTAACAAACTCTATGATAAAACATGGCAAGACCTTCTCAATGTTACCGAGACCTTGCAGGGTAACCACGACATCCATGCCCTGACAGAAAAAATTCAGACTCAATTTAAACCCGAGGGTGATCTGTTAAATATTTATAAAGATCGCATGCAAGCTGCCTATGAGTTTGTAAAGAGTCATGACCTGGTTAGCATGCCAGAACAGCAGTTCTTACATGTGATTGAGACACCGACTTTTCTAAAACACCAGATCCCATTTGCGGCCTATCTGGATCCCATGCCTACTGACCCATCACAAACAGCATATTACTACGTAACACCACCCGTCGATGAAGACAGTTGGGGCGAACACAACCTGGTGAGCTTACAGCACACATGTGTACACGAGGCATGGCCCGGGCATCATTTGCAGTTCGTTACCGCAAACGTTGCGCCACATTCACGAACACTGCCGCGGTTGTTAAATGCTTCAGCTACCATGTATGAAGGCTGGGCCTTGTACTGCGAACAACACATGGTTGAGCAAGGTTTTCTCGATAAGAAAGAGTCCGAGTTTGTTTTGTTAAAGGATCGATTATGGCGAGCATTGCGAGTCATGATCGATGTTGACTTACACGCAAAGGGTCAGTCACTTGAAAGCTGTGCAAAGAGAATGCAGGAAAAACTGGGATTCAGTCACAGTCAGGCAATGGCAGATCTTAGCTGGTACAGCCAGTCTCCGACAGTGCCGATGGGCTATGCGACGGGTTGGGCCCTGATTAATGAGACTCGCGATCGGCTGCAGGGTATGGAAAAAGATTTTTCATTAAAGAGTTTCCATGATCGGCTTTTGTCTGCCGGTAGTATTGGTTTGCCCTGGGTGATCCGTCGTAGCTTTGGTAAGCCGTTATGGAGTAGTGTCAGACAGAGTGTATTTGGCCCAGAGTAGGTTATGTCACTTTTTCTTCTTTTATATAAATAAGATTTGCTACAATACATACTCAGTAACACTATCCATATTTAGCCACGGAGCCCACACCTTAATGACGACAAGACCTCCTGCCACTGCTGGCATGCATCATGTTGCGCTCTATGTAGAAGACATGGCGGCCTGTGAAAAATTTTATATTGACCTATTAGGGATGGGAGTAGAGTGGCGCCCTGACGCTGAAAATGTTTACTTGTGTTCTGGTAGCGATAATGTTGCTTTACATCATACAGATAAAAAAATTGATGGACGCCAAAGGCTGGATCATATTGGTTTCATCATGCGTAAGCCTGCGGATGTCGATGCCTGGTATGATTTTCTAAAACAGCATGGTGTGCCGATGCGCTCAGAACCAAAAACACACCGTGATGGTGCCAGGAGCTTTTATTGTGAAGACCCTGCTGGAACAGTAGTACAAATGATATACCATCCACCGTTGGAACATTTGTAGTCACTCGATGAGCAAACTGACTTGATAAAAAAAGCCGAAAGAAAAATAAAACTACATGGGTTTAATAATCTTACCAAGACCCTTAGTTTCAATATCTATGATATCAACTATGCTGATACCCGTGATCAGCAGCAGGGTTATATCGAGTATATCAATGAGGAATATAACGCTGAGCGATTAACGAGTATTTTGACAGATGTTTCCGATCTTATCGGCGCCAACATATTGAATATCGCGCGCCAGGATTATGAACCCCAGGGAGCAAGCGTCACCATGTTGATCTCGGAGGAATCTATCGCTGCCGAATCGATATCTAATACTGAGTCACCAGGCCCCACTCCGGAGGCCGTCGCAGCTCATCTAGATAAGAGTCATATCACCGTACATACCTATCCAGAGAGTCATCCTGATGCAGGGATTAGTACATTCAGAGCCGACATCGATGTTTCGACTTGTGGCCGAGTTTCACCACTGCAAGCATTGAACTATCTGATTCATAGCTTTGACTCAGATATTGTCATAATTGATTATCGTGTGCGGGGCTTTACGCGGGATGTGCGTGGCAAGAAACACTACATCGATCATAAGATCAATTCGATTCAAAATTTTATTGGTAAAGATATTCAAAAGCTTTATCAAATGATGGACGTGAATGTTTATCAGGAAAATATCTTCCACACTAAAATGTTATTGAAGGAAATTGATTTGGATAATTATATTTTCGGTATTGATGAAGCCGATCTTTCTTCGACATCACGCAAGAAAATTCACAAGGCATTAGAGCGAGAGATGTTAGAGATTTTTTATGGAAGAAATTTGTCTAGATAGAAAAATCAGATCCAGTAAGCCGATTTCGTCATTACCTTCGCAGTAATCTGCATCAACCCCTTGATAGGCGCGGGAAGTTGTGCGCCACCTGACTCTAGTGCCGTAGTAGCGTGCTTACTTTCGTCTTCTTTCATTTGCTCGAGGATTGCTCGCGAGCGAGTATCATTTTCAGATAATTGATTTAAATGGCTATCAAGATGTTTCACGACCTGCTTTTCTGTTTCAGCGACAAAGCCTAAGCTCCATTTGTCGCCAGCGATACCTGCGAGGGCACCGATGGTAACAGAGCCTGCATACCAGAGAGGGTCAAGGTAGCTGGTGTGGGTGCCTAGTTCGTTAATACGATTAGCGCACCAGTTGAGGTGATCGTTTTCTTCCTGCGCGGCTTCCTGCATTTTCTCGCGCACATCTGGCATGTTTGCGGTTAGCGCCTGACCAGTGTAGAGCCCCTGGGCAGCGACTTCCCCGGCATGGTTGATACGCATAAAACGGCCGGCTAGCGTTTTATCCATTTCACTCAAGTTGGCATCTGACAGGTTGTCTTCACTATTTTCGTCATAGTGGGCGCCAGCAGGGTAGTCCCGTTGACTCTCGGGTGTGCTCAATACGGTCCTCAAACCCGTATCAACTACATTGATAAGTTGATCGAGTGGGCTGTACGAACGAGCTGTGTATTTTGCCTGGGTCATATATATAGAATAGCCAAGTGCCCGTTAAACTGGCAAGTGATTTGTGTAGTTATTATATGACTGCTTATTTTGTAAAGCTGGGCAGTTCCCGATATGATCCGTGCATTCCTTTTGCCAGGCCAGGTAAAATAATGAGTTATTATCGATATCATGCATTTTTCTGTACCAACCAGCGCGAATCTGGTGCTGCTTGTTGTGCCGATTTTGATGCGCGCAACATGCGCGACTATGTAAAAAAACAATGCAAGGAATTAGGCATTCACAAAGAAGGTGGCGTGCGTATCAATATCGCGGGTTGCCTTGGACGATGTGAATCAGGCCCGACTATTGCTGTTTACCCAGATGAAGTTTGGTATACCTATGTTGATAAAGAAGACCTGGATGAGATTATTCAGGAGCACTTTGTTAATGGGCGTATTGTTGAACGCTTGAAAATTTAATTGAAGAAGCCTCTGGTGGCACGATACGGCGTTAAAAAATGACTCAAACTGCTCATTTACTAATATGTAAATTCCGCCTTTTCGTAATTTTTCGCCTTGTCTCGCACTCACCAGAAACTTCTTCAACAGCAGGTCGCTAAGCCTTAGGTTCAGAGTTCTTATGTCTAATAAGCTAATTGATGGCGCTACTAATTCTGATGGGTCGCAGGGTAAGCTCGAGATTTATGTTGAGTCTCCTGCACAGTGGAATGCCTCTGATCCAATAGCCATTTGTTGTCACCCTCATCCCCAGCATGGTGGCAGCATGCAAAATAAAGTCGTGCATATTCTTGCTAAGACGTTCCTGACTTTAAATGCGAAAGTGGTGCGATTTAACTTTCGCGGTGTCGGCCAGTCAACGGGACAGTTTGCCGATGGCATTGGCGAACGTGAAGATTTATTAGCGGTAGTTGAATGGGTTAAACAACAATGGCCTGAGGCACCCATCTGGTTAGCAGGATTTTCTTTCGGAGCGTTTATTTGTGCGGTGAGTCATGCGCGTATAAAGCCACAACGTTTACTGCTGGTAGCCCCTGCTGTTGATATGTATCCTGAGATGGAATCAGTGCAAATCCAGACTGAGGATTGGGTGTTGATACAAGGCGGGCAGGATGAGATTGTCTCCAGTGGTGCAGTGTTTGAGTGGGTAAATCAACAGAAACACCCGGCGAAACAAATAATTTTAGAGGACACCGGACATTTTTTTCATGGTCAGTTAAATGTCGTTAAGGATCGTATACTCGACCTCTGGCAATAACAGTTAGCTGGAATCAACAGGATGGATACTACAGACCCAGTCGTTAACATTAGATCGCTATGCAAATCATACGATGGTCAACGTGTGGTCGATAATATTGATCTGCAGGTGCAGCGTGGCGAGTGTTTTGGATTGCTCGGACCGAATGGTGCAGGCAAGACTACAACCCTGCGGATGATGTTGGGTATGACACCACCGGAAAGTGGTGAACTCATTATTCTTGAGCAGCCTGTATCGCAAGGTTCGTATCAGGTGCGCCAGCAAATTGGTGTAGTCCCGCAAATGGATAACCTCGATCCTGATTTCAGCGTAGTCGAAAATCTTCGGACATATGCGAGTTATTTCAATTTATCGGGTGAAGTTGTTAGAGAGCGAATACAGGAATTACTGGAGTTTGCGCGCCTGACCAATAAGGCAGATGAACAAATTGATAGTCTTTCTGGTGGTATGAAGCGTCGGCTTACCCTGGCTCGTGCCCTGGTGAATGACCCAGAATTATTAATTCTTGATGAGCCAACGACGGGACTGGACCCACAGGCCCGGCAACTTATCTGGCAGCGGTTACGTGAATTAAAACATGCCGGACATACCTTGATTATGACCACACACTACATGGAAGAGGCACAGCGACTTTGTGACAGGCTTGCGATCATGGATCATGGCAGAGTCATTGTGCAGGGCTCTCCACAAGAATTAATTGACGCGCATATTGAACCCCATGTTATCGAAGTGGTGGGCAATGATGTTGAACGTTGCAAGGCGCAGCTCGCCAAGGATGAATCAACGCGGTTTGAATCCTTAGGTGAATCCTTATTTATTTATACGCACAACGAGAAACCCGTCATCGAGAATTTGTGTAAGTTTACTGAAGTGGACTTTATTCATCGGCGTGCCAATCTGGAAGACGTTTTTTTGAAAATGACAGGCCGTGATCTCCGCGAGGAGTAGGGAAGATTTGAAAGTACTACTATGAAGACTCAACAAACAGCCTGGTTACGCTGGTACCCTGTGTGGTCACGCAACATGCGTGTCTGGCGCAAGCTAATTGGACCTGCCTTGTTAGGCAACATTGGTGAGCCACTGTTGTATCTGCTGGCGCTGGGATATGGGCTTGGCAGTTTCCTGGGACAAAAAATTGAGGGTCTGGAATACGTGGTCTTTCTCGCCTCGGGCCTGGTGTGTTCCAGTGCGATGAACACGGCAAGTTTTGAAGGCATGTACTCAGCGTACACCCGCATGGCAGTCCAGGATACCTGGATCGGCATGCTCACTGCACCGCTTACCTTACGGGATATTATCTATGCCGAGGTGATCTGGTGTGGTACCAAGAGCGTTATAAGTGTGGCCGCTATTTTGCTGGTCGCAACAGCAATGGGCCTGGTGGCGGATGCCAGGGCGATCCTGGTCTTACCCCTGGGCTGGCTGGTGGGTGCCTGCTTTGGGTCCATGGCCCTGGTGATGACGTCGATAGCGAAAACCTATGACTTCTTTTTGTACTATTTCACCCTGTTGGTGACTCCCATGCTATTGCTCAGTGGCGTATTCTTTCCCATTGACGGCATGCCCGAGCTTGTTCAGACCCTTGCGAAGATCCTGCCGCTGTATCATGCAATCGCCCTAATGCGACCACTGATGATAGGTCAGCTGCCGACAGACGTACTCTTGCACCTGACTGTACTCGGTTTATATATTCTGGTGGCTCTGCCGATAGCCATTCGCCTCATCTCTCGCCGTCTTCTCCGCTAGAAACCTGTTATTTATCAATAAGTAAGGACTCTTATAGTACATCTGTAAGATGTGCTGTGCATTTTTTCTACATTTTTGTTGACAGAAGTTTACAAAATTACTATATTAGTAATTACTGATTTACGCCTTCCTGGTTAGGTAACCAGCGATGTAGTGGAAGGCAAAGGTTTTAACTCCTCCATCCTCCTTATGGTGGTATTCTTAAACGGCGCGGATCCCCCCTTTTCCGCGCCATTTTTTTTGCTTGAAATTTGATCCAGAGCCATAAAGCAGGCTGGTTTGTCACAGCGCTAAGCGAATGAAAAAAAAGGTTTTTTCGGCTGTAGGCAATAAATTGAGCGCGTTAGTGCTGGCAAAAGACAGATATTCGTAATAATCGGCCGAATAGCCCCTGATCACCCTTGTGACGGGACCGGTTTTTCTGTACTATTCCGCCTCTTTTTCCGGCTGTACGCTAAAATTTTGACCGTACAGCCCTATGTTGGAGCAGATTTATGAAAACGTTCAGCGCCAAAGCCCATGAGGTTAAGCGTGACTGGTTTGTAATCGACGCCACAGACGTTGTTCTGGGCCGTCTCGCCAGTGAAGTTGCCAGTCGCCTGCGCGGCAAGCACAAAGCGGTCTATACCCCGCACGTGGATACGGGTGACTATATTGTTATCGTCAACGCCGAGAAAATTCGCGTGACCGGTAACAAAGAAAAAGACAAGACCTATTACAAGCACAGTGGTTATCCTGGTGGTTTGAAGTCCCGCACCGTAGAAAAGGTTCGTGCGACTCACCCCGAGCGTATTATCGAAACTGCTGTAAAAGGTATGTTGCCAAAGAACCCACTGGGTCGCGCAATGTTCCGCAAACTCAAAGTCTATGCCGGTCCAGATCACCAGCATCAGGCACAACAGCCACTAGCCCTAGAGCTATAAAATCGGAAATATAAACGAGTTAATTCAAGGTAATAAAATGGCAGATACATATTATAGTACGGGTCGTCGCAAGAGCTCATCAGCACGTGTGTATATCACCGCAGGCTCAGGCACCATTAACGTAAATAACCGTCCACTGGACCAGTACTTCGGCCGTGAAACAGCCCGTATGATTGTGCGTCAGCCACTTCAGGTTGCCGATGCTGAAGACAAGTTTGATATCAACGTCTTTGTAAAAGGCGGTGGTGGTAGCGGCCAGGCCGGTGCGATACGCCACGGTATCAGCCGAGCCCTGATTAGTTTCGACGAGACCCTGCGCAAATCTCTGCGTAAAGCCGGTTACGTGACTCGCGATGCGCGTGAAGTCGAACGTAAGAAGGTTGGTCTACACAAAGCACGTAAGCGTCCGCAGTACTCGAAGCGCTAATTCAGTTTACCATTTAAACAACAACGCCCGTTCAGCAATGAGCGGGCGTTTTTGTTTGTATCTTTTTCACCACAAACCTCGCTTGATTAGCAGAAATTCTCCCTTTTTTCTCTAAATGGGAAAAAACATTTAAAAACTGGATCTTAGTCACAGAATATTAGTAATACATAATATTATTATGCAGTTTACAACAGTCGTTTGTTGCACTTTTACAACACGTCTGCTGTTTTGTTGCTTTTTTACAGAAAAGTGTTGCGTTTACCCCAACGCTCTTGTATAAAACGTAACTGAGTTTACCTAACCTAAATCTCATTAAGGAGAATATTCATATGAATAAGAAAATCATCGCAGCAGCAGTCGCTGCGGCATGTGTAGCAGGCGCTCCTGCAGCACAAGCTGAAATCAAAGTTTATTCACAAGTTCA
>Ga0316205_10000353_pt1 | contig 93100 bp, 85 predicted proteins | sample 3monthpyrite_MG_FD_204941 | JGI IMG/M metagenome (GOLD analysis project Ga0316205, IMG submission 204941) | Microbial mat bacterial communities from mineral coupon in-situ incubated in ocean water Damariscotta River, Maine, United States -... | ecosystem: Environmental > Aquatic > Marine >... | reverse complement strand
TAAAATATCAAGAACATCATGATTCGAAATGAGTGTTATGACCCTTTGGGTCTAATCTGAAAACCAAAGCCACCGTTTTTAACGGTGGTTCTTTACTTTCTCACGCAATCAATTTTCCAGGTTGGGAATACTACAGATTCAGTTTTATTGACCCATTCGCCAATCCATTTATAACCAGATTTTGACATGTTATAAAAGGTTAACCGATAAAAGCCATCAGCTCCATTAGGTGCTTTTTGTTCTTTGTAAAGTACAATGTTGCCATTTTCTGTTTTGTTGCCTTCCCAAATAGGAAATGTGCTGGTTGGTGTTTTTGACGAAAACCAATGTACATACCATCTACTACTATCTGCAATATATTGCCTGATACTTCCAGAATGTGCGCCATCTGCTTTTAGTGTTTCGTCTTGCACAGCCATGCCATTCAAAATATACTTCCATCTCCATATCATTTCTGTGCCCTTTGCCCAAGTACCATCTTGGTTTCTGGTTGAAGACTTGCAATTACATTCACCAATCATAAGTTCATAATCTTTTATTTGTTCAGGAGCTTCAGGGTTGGCTTTTCCATAAGGAGATTTTTTAGACACATCATATTCATATTGAGCGAATACTGTAACGGATGAAAATAAAAATAGTAAATAAAAAAGCTTCATAGTATTGATTGTTTTTCTTTTAAAGATAGAAATACACTATGAAAAGCGATTCTTTTTAAGAAACAATTAACGCCGAAAGAATCAGGATTATCTTGCTCTAAAAGTTTTTGTTGATTCGCTTAATAAATTATTTAATTCTTCAAATTCTATTGAAGTTAACTCACGATATTCACCAATAGGAATATCAAGTTCAATATTCATTATACGAATACGCTTTAACGTTTTCACTTCATAATTCAAATACTCGCACATTCGTCTTATCTGTCTGTTTAAGCCCTGAGTTAAAATAATTTTGAAGGTATAACTATCAATTTTTTTAACGTGGCATTTTTTTGTCACAGTGTCCAGAATTGGAATACCAGTAGACATACGTTCTATAAATGTCTGTGAAATGGGTTTGTCAACCGTAACAATATATTCTTTTTCGTGATTGTTACTAGCTCGTAAAATTTTATTGACAATGTCTCCATCATCAGTTAAAAGAATTAGTCCTTCACTTGGCTTATCAAGTCTTCCTATCGGAAAAATACGTTTTGGATAATTTATAAAGTCAATAATGTTATCCTTTTCAACCTTTGTGTCAGTTGTGCAAACAATGCCTAGTGGTTTATTGAAAGCTAAGTAAACAAAACTATTTTTAGTGTCTTTTAAAATGGTTCCATCTACAGCTACCACATCATCAGTGGTTATTTTTGTTCCCATTTCTGGAATTTCTCCATTTATAGTTACACGGCCAGCTGCAATAAGTCTATCTGCCTCACGTCTTGAGCAGTAGCCAACTTCACTTAAATATTTGTTGATTCGTTTAAGAGATGTTTCCATGGTGCAAAGATACCATAAAGTTAATCATCAAGAAACTCATAAATATGATTGACAACAGTATCATCATTCAATGAATGACCGAGCCCTTTTGTGGTTATAAGCTTGCTATTTTTAAAGCTTTGGTTTATAGATATGGCATCATTATAAGGTATTACCTCGTCATCAGAGTCATGAATAATAAGACCTTTAGAAGAAATGTGTTCTGAAAATTTTGCCGTAGAAAAATCTTCCGGAGCTTTTCCGAAGGAGTCAATAATAGTAAGTTTTATTTGGTTTCTTATTCGTTGATTATAGCCAAGCATATCCGAATAACGTTGTAATACATCTGTATATTCTGAAGGAGCTCCTAATAAAATCAGTTTTTTAACACTCTCCATTTGATATTTATGCTGAAACAAAACAGTTGCCATACCTCCAACCGAATGACCAATTAAAATATCTGGTTGAAACCGGTTTGCAATGACGTTAATGAATTCCGAATAAATTATAGCATTAAATAGCTTGCCGCCAGATTTGCCATGAGCAGGCGCATCAATGGCAATGACATTATAATCTCTTTTGTTTAAATGCCCGATTAATCGTTTCCATCTAGCTGAATTACTTTCCCAACCATGTGCTAACAAAACAGTTTGTTTTTTGCCAACCCATCTGTAAGTCATTATTGGTAGCTTATCATACTCAAATTCTTCTTTATAAGCTGTGTCTAAAAAATCTGATTGTTCATGAGTGATATGACCACTTCTTGGAGTTCCGAAAAGATATAAAGCCTTTTTAGCAGCATAAGATTTTGAAACGTAGCTTGACACGTTAATAAACCAACCGACAATTTTAACCGCAATTTTTTCCATTACTCAGATTCTCTATTTACTAAATCCATTGAAAACGCTGGTGTGCATATTGCTAAATATTCACATGGCTCTACAAACGGATTTGAATATTGCACCTTAGTATTTTTATTTATTTTAATGGATTCTCCAGCATTTAACACTACAGTGTCTCCATCTACAATAAATTGTTTTTTCCCTTTAAGAATATAAGTGTATTCGTCAAAACTTGGAGTTTGAAAAGGTTCACTCCAGCCTGAAGGTGCAATCATGTGGGCAATACTAATTTCAGAATTTCCGTCAGTTGCTTTTCCAACATGTTCTTCAATTAATTTACCATCAGTTGTAGGGACTACAAAAGGAGATTTTTGTATTGTATATTTTTTCATCTTAATACCATTGCATATAAAATTCTTTTATTTTTGCTTCATCTGGAATTTGAATTGCTTCAATTTTTAGGTTCATATCAAAACGTAACTCTGAAGGGAGTTCATTTTTGTCAATGGTAAAAAACGCATTGATTTCATTTACTGTAACAACGATGTTCCGTATAGTGTTTTGAATACTAGATATTTTATAATTATCTCGTATTGTTTTAAAAGTACTTATTGTATTTAAACCTTTTGCAGTTTTAAAACGCTCAGAATTTATTTGTATAGATTTTATAGTGGATGTTGAGTCTGAAATTAGCCTTGGAGTTAGTGTTAAAAGCTTAACACCTCCTTTTTCATAGATTTCAATATTATTATTGGCACCTGTAAATTCATTGCCTCCAATAAATTTTGCAATGGAATCATTTGGAAAAATTGATTGTAAATTTCTAACTTGTGTTGAGTCTGTTAGTAAACCGATACTTTGTTTTGATATTAAGTTTACATCCGTGGATTGTGAACAAGAAGTAATTAAAATTATAATAAGCGTTAAGGTGAAAAAATTATATCTCATTTAGGTTTAAAAGGTGTTTTTACATTACTTTTTTTAATATTCCAAATACTGCTCTAATAAAAGTAGCACTCGTTAATACTTTAACGACGGGATTTTGTCTTTTGTATCCAGAACCAGAACCTCTTCTTTTTGACGAAGAGCGTTCTTTTTCTTTTTCAAGGCGTTCTTCTTCCTTTGCTTTCAGTGCTTCAGCTTTTTCAATTTTAGCATTTAGCATTTCATAAGCACTTTCTCTATCAATTTCGTCATTGTACTTTTTAATGAGTTTAGAATTAGAATAAAGAGTACTTAATTCACTTGAAGTTAGTACATCCATTCTGCTCATTGGAGCACGCATCATGGTTGCTACTAAAGGTGTTGGTCTTCCTTTTTCATCAAGTGCTGACACTAAGGCTTCACCAATACCAAGTGATGTTAGTACTTCTGCAGTATCGTAGAAATCTGTATCAGGATAATTTTGAGCTGTTAGTTTTATAGCTTTTCTGTCTTTTGCTGTGAACGCTCTCAAGGCATGTTGCACTTTTAAACCTAATTGACTTAACACTGCTTCTGGAACATCTGTTGGGTTTTGAGTTACAAAATATAAGCCAATCCCCTTACTTCTTATTAGTTTTACAATACTTTCAATTTGATTAAGCAAAGCTTTTGAAGCTTCATTAAATATCAAATGAGCTTCGTCAATAAACATAATGAGTTCTGGTCTATCAGCATCACCTTGTTCTGGAAATGTTTCATATATTTCTGCCAAAAGGCTTAACATAAATGTTGAAAACAATTTAGGTCTGTCTTGTATGTCAGTAAGTCTAATGATGTTTATATAGCCTCTGCCATTTTCATCAATTCTAGTTAAATCATCAACCTCAAAACTTTTTTCTCCAAAGAATAATTCAGCACCTTGTTGTTCTAATTCTACAACTTTTCTTAAAATTGCTCCTGTTGAAGCAGTTGAAATTCGACCATAGGCATCTTGAAACTCTTTCTTGCCTTCATTGGTTGCGAATTGCAATACTTTTTTGAAATCCTTTAAGTCCAATAAAGGTAGTTTGTTGTCGTCACAGTATTTAAAGATAACTGCAACAACACCTGATTGGGCTTGAGATAAATCTAAAATCCTTGATAATAATACTGGGCCAAACTCACTTACAGTTGCTCTTAATCTGATACCATCTTGTTCTGAAAGTGACATGATTTCAACTGGAAACGATTTTGGGTCAAATGGTAACCCGATTTTTTCATGACGCTCATCAATTTTTGGATGTCCAGGACTAGGTTGTGCCAATCCACTTAAATCACCTTTTATATCCATTAAAAGTACAGGAATCCCTTTTTCGCTTAAGTTTTCAGCTAATACTTGCAGTGTTTTTGTTTTACCAGTTCCAGTTGCACCAGCAATTAAGCCATGACGATTCATGGTTTTTAAGGGGACTTTTACATAAGTGTTGGTTATTGTTTCGCCATCTAAAATCGCTGAACCGAGGGTTAGTGAGTCTCCTTTAAAGGTGTTTCCGTCAGTAATAGATTTTATAAAATTGTCAGTTCTACTCATCATCAAAGTTTTGTTAAAAATAGTGTAATTTTAGTCAATTATAAAATCCAATAGTATGAATAAAGTAATAAGAATTATAAACATATTAACACTTGTGCTTTTAGTGTCTTGTGATAATGGCAGCGACGTGATATTTCATAAATCACATGAAGTAAGTCGTCAAAATGTACCTTTCAGTGATGTGGTGGAAACAGGTGATTTAATGTTTTTAACAGGTCAAATTGGGCGAGATCATAAAAAAGGAACTTTGGTTGAAGGCGGAATTAAAGCAGAAACGAAACAAGTTATTGAAAATATTAGGGCTGTATTACAACACCATAATTTGGATTTAAATAATGTTGTAAAATGCACAGTTATTTTAAAAGACATTAATGATTTTGTTGCTTTCAATAACATTTATGTACAATACTTTACCAAAAAACCAGCTCGAACAACTTTTGCTGCTGGAGGTTTGGCAGGAAATGCGAGTATTGAAATTGATGTGATTGCAGTTAAATAGTACTTCAAGTTTAAAGAATGTAAAATCTTCGTTCTTCGGACTTCTGTCTTCCAGCTTTTAAATTATCTTTGCAATCTATGACTAGAAGTGAAAAACAGGAATTGATTGATAAAGGGTTGCTATTGCCTTTAATGGAAGAATTTTATACCATTCAAGGCGAAGGATTTCATAAAGGAACAGCTGCTTATTTTGTAAGAATTGGTGGTTGTGATGTTGGTTGCCATTGGTGTGATGTTAAGGAGAGTTGGTTAGCAGAATTACATCCTCCAACCGAAACTTCCAAAATTGTTGAGAATGCTGTGAAGTATAGTAACACTATTGTTGTTACTGGAGGCGAACCATTAACTTGGGATATGACAGAATTAACCCAGCAATTAAAAGCTAAAGATGTGCAAACGCATATAGAAACTTCTGGAGCGTATAAACTTACTGGTATTTGGGATTGGATTTGCTTATCGCCAAAAAAACTGAAACTCCCAACTGAAGAAGTTTATCAAAAAGCACATGAACTTAAAATGATTATTTATAATAATAGTGATTTTAAATTTGCCGAAGGGCAAGCAGAAAAAGTAAATGATAGTTGTATTTTATATTTACAACCAGAATGGAGTAAACGCAACGAAATGATGCCTAAAATTGTTGATTATGTAATGGCTAATCCCAAATGGAAAGTGTCTTTACAAACACATAAGTATTTGAATATACCATAACAAAAAGCCCAGATATTTATCGTCTGGGCTTTTATTGTTAAAAATAATTCTAATTAGTTCATAGGAACAGCAACTCGTGTAGTTCCCCAACCAAAATGCATGTTTCCGTTGTCGTCAAATGCAATTGAAAAAGCTTCAAGAGAATCACTGCCAGTTGATGCTTTAGCCATGAATCTTGCTACTTCACTAGACTCTGCATTCTTTCCTGCATTACCTCCCCAAGTACCTAGAGTAGAATTAAGAATAATTGTCCATTCTTTGTCTCCAGGTATAGATGTTAATGTATAAGTTCCGGCTTTTACACTTTTACCTCCAAGCTTCATGTCATTGCGAAAAGTAATTTCAGTGCCTTCATTCGCTCCAGTACGCCAAACTTTTCCGTTTGGAGCTAATTTACTTAAATCCCTTCCTTTGAGTTGTGGCCTACTGTAAACTATTTTAACAGACTTATCTTTAGACATGCTGATGTCTAAAGGACTTTTGTCAAGACCAGGAAATTTTTGAGCATTTACATTTGTAGTTAAAAGCATTATAAAAGCAAATGCAATGGTTGAAATTAATGATGTTTTTTTCATGTTAAATTTTTATTGTTTTAGTTTTTTTAAAAATATTGAATAGAAAATGTAAAAGTTGCAAGGTTTTGTTAAACTTTTCAATTTACAAACGTATCTTGTATTTTTTATTAGTTTTAGTTTCAATAAAGTATTAATATAGTAATTATTAATTACATATTGTAATTAATAATGTATTATATATTTATAATATGATATGTAATTTGCACATTTGTACTATAATATTAAAAGAAAAAAGATTATGTGTGGTATTGTATGTGCATTCGAATTAAAAGAAAAATCAGAAAAGCTGAGACCTCAAATATTAGAAATGGCAAAAACCATTCGTCATAGAGGACCAGATTGGAGTGGAGTTTATAGTGATGATAAAGCTATTTTAGCTCACGAACGTTTGGCTATTGTTGATCCAGCTTCTGGAAAGCAACCATTATTTAGTGAAGACAAAAAAATTATACTTGCTGCTAATGGCGAAATATATAACCATAGAGAATTACGTAGTCAGTTTCCTGATTATGCCTTTCAAACAGAAAGTGATTGTGAAGTTATTTTAGCTTTATATAAGGAAAAAGGCTTCAGTTTTATTGATGAAATGAATGGAATATTCGGCCTCGCTATTTACGATGTTGAAAAAGATGAATATTTCATTGCTCGAGATCATATGGGAATAATCCCATTATATATTGGTTGGGACAAACAAGGAACATTTTATGTCGCTTCAGAATTGAAAGCACTAGAAGGTGTTTGTACTAAGATTGAGTTGTTTCCTCCAGGACATTTCATGAGTAGTAAGGATGGCAAATTTGTACAATGGTACAAACGTGATTGGGAAGATTATGCTGCTGTTAAAGACAATAAAACTGAAATCGCAGAAGTACGTCAAGCATTGGAAGATGCAGTACACAGACAATTAATGAGTGATGTGCCTTATGGTGTGTTATTATCTGGAGGATTGGATTCTTCAGTAATATCAGCTGTTGCAAAAAAATATGCACAACGACGTATTGAAGCCGACGATAAAGAACAAGCTTGGTGGCCACAATTGCATAGTTTTTCTGTTGGATTAGATGGATCTCCAGATTTGAAAGCAGCACGAAAAGTAGCAGGTCATATTGGTACAGTGCATCATGAAATTAAATTTACTATACAAGAAGGACTTGATGCCATTAAGGATGTAATCTATCAATTAGAAACTTATGATATTACCACTATTAGAGCTAGCACTCCAATGTATTTAATGGCAAGAGTTATAAAATCTATGGGAATTAAAATGGTATTGTCTGGTGAAGGTGCAGACGAGTTGTTTGGTGGCTATTTATATTTTCATAAAGCACCAAACGCTAGAGAATTTCATGAAGAAACGGTTAGAAAACTAAGTAAAATTCACATGTACGATTGCCTCAGAGCAAACAAAAGTTTAGCAGCTTGGGGAATTGAAGGTCGTGTACCATTTTTAGATAAAGAATTTATGGATGTTGCTATGCGTATTAATCCTCAAGATAAAATGATTAATGGCGAACGAATGGAAAAATGGGTAGTTAGAAAAGCTTTTGAAGATATGTTACCAGAAAGTGTCGTATGGAGACAAAAAGAGCAATTTAGTGATGGTGTTGGTTACAGTTGGATTGATACTTTAAAAGAAGTTGTAGATGCTGAAGTAGCAGATGAACAATTGGCAAATGCACATTTCAGATTTCCAATTCAAATACCACAAAACAAAGAAGAATATTACTATCGCACTATTTTTGAATCTCATTTCCCAAGTGATGCTGCAGCGTTAAGCGTTCCTCAAGAACCAAGCGTAGCATGTAGTACTAAAATTGCTTTGGAGTGGGACGAAGCCTTTAAAAACCTGAACGACCCATCAGGTAGAGCAGTGTCTAAGGTTCATGAAGATTCTTACTAATAACTAATTTGGTTGGTTGATTAGTTATTATAAGAGGTTGGCAATTTGTCAACCTTTTTTATTTAAAAAAAGTTTATCTTTAAAAACCTAACTAACCACCATGATTAAATTCTTTCGTAAAATACGCTACAACCTCTTGGGAGCAGGAAAAACAACCAAATACCTTAAATACGCCATTGGCGAAATCATTCTCGTAGTGATTGGAATTCTCATTGCGCTTTCAATTAACAACTGGAATGAAGGTAGAAAAAACACAATTAAGGAAATTCAATTTTTAAAAAGTTTTAAGGCTGATATTTTGACAAATAGGGACGAACTGAAACGTGTTATTAAGAAAACAGAAGTTACCTTTAACGCTTCAGATTCCATTCTTAAATTACAACGAGGTGAACTTAAGGATTTCGACTCAAAAACTTTTATTTCTTGTATTATGAATGCTACAGGATTTACGGTTTATAAAACGCAGGAAGGCACTGTTCAAGATATTTTAGGTTCTGGAAGTTTAGATATTATCAAGAATGATAGTATTCGGTTAGCTGTTGGCTCTTGGGTTGCAAACTTAAAAGATTTAAGAGAATGGGAAAAATTAGATAAAGCAGCGACCGATAAATATTATGAATATTTGATTAAGCATGTTGATATTTATAAATTTGAAGGTGAAGGAAGTTTAATTTTAGAGGATAGTACAAAAGAATTTTTATTAAACGATCGTATGTTTTTAAATCGAATAGCAGATCGTATTCTACCTCCACGTGTATTAAATTTTATGTATAATGAAGAAGTTAATAAACTTGAGCGTTTATTAAACTTAATCGATTCAGAATTAGAAAACAACTAATGAAGCTTACACTTGCAATTAAGCCTTATCAGCTTAAGCTAAGGTACCCATTCACCATCTCCAGATCTACAAGAACATTTCAGGGCACAGTTATTGTTTCCATCTCAGATGGAATACATACTGGTTATGGCGAAGCCATTCCATATCCTTACTACAACATCACACAAGAAAAAATAGGACAATCTATTTTAAAATCTAAAAGTATTATTGAAAATGCTTTTGGAAAACATCCAGACGATTTATGGCAACTACTTGAACCTAATTTAAAAGATGATTATTTTACTTTATGTGCGATTAATTGTGCCTATTGGGATTATTATGCAAAATCCCAAAACAGGACTACTAGAAGTTATTTTTGTGATGAGTCTAATGTTCTGCCACTTAGCGATTATACTATTGGAATTGACAGTATTGAGGTTATGAAACAAAAAATAAAAGAAACACCTTGGCCTATCTATAAAATCAAACTTGGTACAGAACATGACGTTGAAATTGTCTCTGAACTAAGAAATATTACAAATGCTATTTTTAGAATTGACGCAAATTGTGCATGGACTGTGGACGAAACACTCAATAATGGCATTAAACTAAAAGAACTAGGAGTAGAATTTATTGAACAACCTTTAATAGCTGATGATTGGGAAGGCATGAAGCATTTAAAAGTGAAAAGTGTTTTACCATTAATGGCCGATGAAAGTTGCCAACGATATGAAGATGTACAAAAATGCGCTGAAGGATTTCACGGTATTAATATCAAGCTCATGAAATGTGGTGGTCTTACACCAGCTCTAAAAATGATAGAGAAGGCACGAGAGCTCAATTTAAGTGTAATGGCTGGTTGTATGACAGAATCTACCGTTGGTGTTTCAAACCTTGCTCAAATATCACCGCTTTTAGATTATATAGATGCAGATGGAGCCATGTTAATAACAAATGACACTGCTAAAGGCGTAACATTAGAATATGGAAGTATTGTTTATCCAAACGAAAATGGCTCAGGAATTTCCTTACTTTATTAAGCAAAAATTCGCAGAAATTCCTTCTAAAACCTAAATGCTAAAATTAAAAAAATCACCTCAGTTAGACGATATCTATTTTTCTATTTTCAGAACAAGCAAAAAATTACTAAAATCAATTTTAAGACACTTTTTAAGCGATTTAAGACACTTTTATGTAATTAACAAATGTTGATAATTATGTGTAAAACACAATAAAAATCTAAAAAAAGAGGTTTAATAATCGTATATTTGTATGTATTAGGAATGATACAATTTGTGTCATTTTTTTTATGATATAAAATGAAAATTTAACTTATAGATAAATATAATATGAGTCAAGAAAAAGAAGAATTTAATAAGCACAATTATTCTGCAGATAGTATTCAGGCTTTAGAGGGTATGGAGCATGTGCGTATGCGTCCATCAATGTATATTGGTGATGTAGGCACAAGAGGTCTTCATCATTTGGTGTATGAGGTTGTAGATAACTCTATTGACGAAGCGTTAGCTGGTCATTGTAATAATATTACAGTCATTATAAACGAAGACAATTCAATCACTACTGAAGATGATGGTCGTGGAATTCCTGTAGACCTTCACAAAAAAGAAGGCGTTTCTGCGCTTGAGGTCGTCATGACCAAAATTGGAGCAGGGGGAAAGTTCGATAAGGATTCTTATAAGGTTTCCGGTGGTTTGCATGGTGTTGGTGTAAGTTGTGTAAATGCTTTGTCTGAGCATTTAAAAGCAACAGTTTTTAGGGATGGGAAAATCTATGAGCAAGAATATGAGCGTGGTAAAGCTATGTACCCTGTTAAGCAGGTTGGAGAGACAGATAAAAGAGGTACAACTGTAACGTTTAGACCAGATTCTACAATTTTTACGCTAACCTTAGAGTATAGTTATGATACATTGGCAAGTCGTCTAAGAGAACTTGCATATTTAAATAAGGGAATTACTATTCATTTAGTAGATAGAAGACATAAAAAGGAAGATGGTGAATTTGAAGGTGAAACATTTCATTCTAAAGAAGGTCTTAAGGAATTTATACAATATTTAGATGCTACTCGTGAACCTTTAATGAAAGATGTGATTGCATTTGAAGGCGAAAAAAATGGTGTTCCTGTTGAGGTTGCAATGATTTATAACACATCATACGCTGAAAACTTACATTCCTATGTAAATAACATTAACACGCATGAAGGTGGAACTCACCTTTCTGGATTTCGTCGTGGATTAACGCATACTCTTAAGAAGTTTGCTGATAACTCAGGCATGTTAGATAAATTAAAGTTTGACATTGCTGGTGATGATTTCCGTGAAGGATTAACAGCTATTATATCTGTAAAAGTTCAAGAGCCTCAGTTTGAAGGTCAAACAAAAACTAAGTTAGGTAACAGAGAAGTATCTGCATCAGTAAGTCAAGCAGTCTCTGAGATGCTAACTGATTATCTGGAAGAGCATCCAGATGATGCAAAAATCATTGTGCAGAAAGTAATACTTGCAGCTCAAGCTCGTCATGCAGCTCAGAAAGCTCGTGAAATGGTTCAGCGCAAAACTGTGATGAGTATTGGTGGTTTACCTGGGAAGCTATCTGATTGTTCTGAGCAAGATCCTTCAAAATGCGAAGTATTTCTTGTTGAGGGAGATTCGGCAGGTGGAACGGCAAAACAAGGTCGTGATAGAGCATTTCAAGCTATTTTGCCATTAAGAGGTAAGATTTTAAATGTTGAAAAAGCGATGGTTCATAAAGTATTTGAGAATGAAGAGATTAAAAATATTTTTACGGCTTTAGGTGTTACTATTGGTACAGAAGAGGATAGTAAAGCACTCAACTTATCAAAATTACGTTACCACAAAGTAGTGATAATGTGTGATGCCGATATTGATGGTAGCCACATTGAAACTCTAATTTTAACGTTTTTCTTTAGATATATGAAAGAACTCATTGAAAATGGACATATCTATATAGCAACACCTCCTTTATTTTTGGTGAAGAAAGGTGCTAAAAAGCAATATGCTTGGAGTGATGAAGAACGTACCAATATTATGGAAGAGTTTGGTGATGGAAGTAAAATTCAACGCTATAAAGGTCTTGGAGAAATGAATGCGTCTCAGCTTTGGGATACAACTATGAATCCTGATTTTAGAACGCTTCGACAAGTACAGATTGATAATGGCGCAGAAGCCGATCGTATTTTCTCAATGTTAATGGGAGATGAGGTTCCACCACGAAGAGAGTTTATTGAGAAAAATGCCATCTATGCAAATATTGATGCTTAATTCTTTAAGATTAAGGAATAATAAAAATGCCCTTTCAAGGGCATTTTTTTATAAACAGATTTAAATATTTTATCGATAAAAAGTAATTTATATCGATAAAATACGTTTATATGTAAAAAATTACTATTTTTGTTCTAACCCAAATTTATAATAAGATGAAAAACCTAACACTTATCTCGTTGCTTTTTTTGACTACTACAATAGCAAAAGCTCAAGAATTTGAAAGCATATTAATTGCAGCAGATGATGCCAGTCTTTTAATGCAAAATTATGTTAATCCAGTGATGAAAGGATTAATGTACGATATGAACAATGGTTGGTATACAACTGCAAAAACTCATAAAAAATTCGGTTTTGATATCACAATAAATGCAAATGCTGCATTTGTTCCAAAATCAGATGAAATGTTTGCATTTATCCCAAGTAATTATAGTTATTTATCCCTTCCTAATGGAGAAAGTGAGTTACCAACTGTAATGAGTTCAAATGATGCAGAAACAGTGGTCGATGTGATGATTGATAATGGTGATGGAACATTTAATGTGGCAAGTTTTGAAATGCCAGGAGGAATCACTGAAGATTTACCAATTAATGCAGTTCCTGCACCAATGGTTCAATTAGGGTTTGGATTACCTTTAAATACTGATATTAAATTGCGTTTAATTCCAAATTTAAACTTTGATGAAGATGTTGAAACAAGTCTATTTGGTTTAGGATTGCAACATGATTTAATGCAATATTTAGGACCATTAGAAAAATTACCACTTAACATATCGGTTTTAGCAGCCTTTACTAATATGAATGTTACTTATAATATAGATGATGAAGACCCAAGTGACGACATTATGATTACAAATGGAGAAGGTCAGTTTAAAATGAATACGTGGACTTTACAAGCGTTAGCTTCTTTAGATTTTAAAATAATCACTTTATATGGAGGTATTGGATATAATAATGGCTCTGCTTCAACTAAAATAAAAGGTACTTACACTGTAGATTATGAAGTTGAAGATGGAGGAGGCAATGTAATTGGTTCAGCAAGTGAAACCATTACAGATCCAATTAACTTTGATTTTGAAGCCAACGGAATGAGAGCAACATTAGGAGCTCGATTAAATATTGGTTTCTTTAAAATATTTGCAGATTATACATTACAAGAATATAATACAGCTTCTGCTGGTATAGCATTTAGTTTCAGATAATTTATTACTAGTTAGTTAGTGTAAAAAAGCATCAGATTTTATCTGGTGCTTTTTTTATTAGACGAGTATTATTTTGTAATTTTGCACCTTCAAAACAACATATTAAAATAAAAAATAAACAGATGAAAGTTACAGTAGTAGGTGCAGGAGCAGTTGGTGCAAGTTGTGCAGAATATATTGCCATTAAAAATTTCGCTTCAGAAGTTGTATTATTAGATATTAAGGAAGGTTATGCTGAAGGAAAAGCAATGGACTTAATGCAAACAGCTTCTTTAAACAGTTTTGACACGAAAATTACAGGAAGTACAAGTGATTATTCTAAAACTGCAAATAGTAATATTTGTGTAATAACTTCAGGTATTCCAAGAAAACCAGGAATGACTCGTGAAGAGTTAATTGGTATTAATGCAGGAATTGTTAAAACTGTATCATCTAGTTTAATTAAGCACTCTCCAAATACAATTATAATTGTGGTTAGTAATCCAATGGATACAATGACCTACTTGGTACATAAAACCACTAATTTACCTAAAAGTAAAATTATTGGAATGGGAGGAGCTCTTGATTCAGCACGTTTTAAATACAGATTAGCAGAAGCTTTAGGAGCACCTATTAGTGATGTAGATGGAATGGTAATTGGTGGACATAGTGATAAAGGAATGGTGCCCTTAACAGATCATGCTGCTAGAAACAGTGTAAAAGTATCTGAGTTTTTATCTGAAGACCGTTTAAATCAAGTAAAAGAAGATACCAAAGTTGGTGGTGCAACTTTAACTAAATTATTAGGAACTTCTGCTTGGTATGCTCCAGGAGCAGCTGTGTCAGGATTAGTACAAGCAATAGCTTGTGACCAACAAAAAATGTTTCCTTGTTCAACATTATTAGAAGGTGAATATGGATTAAACGATTTATGTATTGGTGTACCAGTAATATTAGGAAAAAACGGAATTGAAAGCATTGTTGAAATTAATTTGAGTGATGCAGAAAAAGCACATTTAAATGAAAGTGCTGAAGGAGTTAAAAAGACTAACAACTTGTTAGACGTATAATATTAATCTGAAAAGTAGAATTTTGAAAAAGATTGTTTCATACATTTGAGACAATCTTTTTTTTATTTTAAGTAAGCTTAACCATTAATATTTTTAAGGATGTTCCTTAGTTTATAGCCACGATTTTCGAATATATTGACATATATAATTTTAAATTAAATTTATTATGTTAAAAGATTTATTAAAAATCGATGGTGTAAGTCAAATCGATAAAGAAGAGCAATTAATTATTAATGGTGGAGCTCCTGGTGATCCAATAGCCTGTGCTCAACTCGCATGGGTTTATGCTACAGAAAATGCAACTGGTTATTTTGATACTACAGAAATGTTTAACTATTTTTATCAAGATTCTTTTAGTAATTGTATGGGAATACAATAATCGATTAATGAGTCATGTTTTTATAAAAAACATAGCTCATTAGTTATTCCAGAAGATACTATGGATAAAGTTACCATTAAAAAAGAGCAACATTTCCGTTGTTCTTTTTTGTTTTGTAGCTCAAATGTATTGACAGTTCAACACTTTTAAAACAATATTTATCAAAATACTACCTTGCATGCATCATTATTTTTTTATATTTGGCGCATGAATTCAAGAAGGTACATAGGAGCCCTAATTATTGTACTTACGTTTTTAGGTGTTGTTTATCAGCAACAAAACACGCTTCCCAACCAAGAAATTATATTACAGTTCACGGATATTAAGGTAACATCTGCTGAAACTCAAAGTGCCATTGCTATTGTAAAAAACCAATTGCAGAACTTAGGTGCTGATAATATTCAAGTAAAAGAGACTGAACAAGGAACGTTAAAAATCACATATTATAGTGCTACTAACGTTACCAACATAAAGAAAAACCTATCCGTCGAGAATAAGATAGTATTAGATTACAGCTTAAATAATCAAGATAATAAGCACTCTAACCTTCCTATTGAGAAAAATTCAATTAGCTATAATCTTGATGTTTATGAAATACAGAATGGAAATGATGCAGATTGGAATTTAGTTGCAAACAATGTTTTAGAACTAAAATCTGATAATGAACGATTTTTCAACCCTAATGCTTTTATATCACTTATAGACTCAGATAATAAGAATGAAAACATTATTAGAGTAGTTTTTAAAATACGTAGATATATTGCGTTAGCAATAGATAATACATCACATAATATACCTGAAGTGAGAGCTGGACCTATCAGTCAAAAGGTGTAATTCCTTCAATATAATTAGCGATAGCTTTAGTATTTACTAGATAAAGCTGTCAAAACCTCATTTAATCATAAAAAATTGTCAAATGTTAACGTAAATTTTATATTTGCGCGATTAATAAAATTTGACCCAAAAATCAGAACAATGCAAAATAAAGGATTAGTAAAATTATTTGCACTCTTATTCGGACTGGTAAGTATCTACCAATTATCATTCACGTTTAAGGCAAATCAAATTGAAAAACAAGCTAAGGAAATTGTAATAAACAAAATTTCTGAAGCCGAAGAAGAGTATGATGCCAAACGAAGCCAAGAAGAAACAAGATATCTAGACTCATTGTCTAGTGAAGAAGTATTCAATATTGGTGTTGCCAACTATACCTATAAAGAAGTTAAAGAAAAGAGTATGAATCTTGGTCTTGACTTAAAAGGAGGTATTAGTGTAATACTTCAAATTTCAGTACAAGATATTTTAAAAGGATTAGCTAATGATAGTAAAGATCCCGTTTTTAATAAAGCTTTAGTTGATGCTCAAGAACTTCAAAAAGATAGTCAAAACAGTTTTATAGAAGATTTCTTTGTAGCATTTGATGCTATAAAAGGAGACACGAAATTAGCATCTCCTGATATTTTTGCAAACAGAGACTTAAGCGAAGAGATTACTTTCAATATGACTGATGATGAGGTAAAACCAATACTAAGAACAAAGGTTGACGAATCAATTGTTTCAGCATTTGAAGTATTACGTAAACGTATTGACCAATTTGGTGTAACACAACCAAACATTCAACGTTTAGGAAATTCTGGACGTATTTTAGTTGAATTACCAGGCGTTAAAGATAAGCAACGTGCTACAGAATTAATTACAACAACTGCTCAATTAGAGTTTTGGGATGCATTTCCAGGAGAAGGATTTTTACAATTTATTGTACAAGCTAATGAAGTTTTAAAAGGCATTGTTGATACTGAAACAACTACTGAAGAAGTAGAATCTCAAGATACCGAAGAAACGGAAGGTGATCAGATTTCAGATTTATTAGGAGAAACTTCAACTGATACAACTGCTGTAGCAATTGCAAATCCTTTAACTGATTTAATTAGAGGTACTGGGTATCAAGGAGGACCAATTGTTGCTCTATTCGAAGCAAAAGACAAGCAAAAAATTACAGATTACTTAAATATGCCACAAGTGAGAGCATTGCTTTCAGCAGATCAACGTTACGTAAAATTTTCTTGGGGAATCCCAACAGAAGATAGTGAGTTGGTTGAGCTTTATGCTTTGCAAGGTAATAGAGAACAAAAGCCGCCTTTAAGTGGTGCTGTAATTACTGATGCTAGAAATGCGTTTGCTCCTAATGGTAAGCCTACTGTTTCAATGCAGATGAATGCTAAAGGTGCTAAAGTCTGGGAAGAAATGACTGGGAGAGCCTTTAATACTGGAGGGCAAATTGCTATTGTGCTCGATAACGTCGTTTATTCTGCTCCTGGTGTAACAACTGGAGCAATTGCGGGAGGAAATTCAGAAATATCAGGACAGTTTACTTTAAATGAAGCAATCGATTTAGCAAATGTATTACGTGCTGGTAAACTTCCTGCTAGAGCTGAAATGGTGCAAGCTGAGGTAGTTGGACCATCATTAGGAAAAGAAGCTATTGATAGTGGAATGAAATCATTCTTAATTGCTTTAGCATTGGTATTATTATGGATGTTATTCTATTACGGAAAAGCAGGTATTTTCTCAGATTTAGCTTTAATGTTAAACATCTTATTAATCTTTGGTGTACTGTCAGGATTAGGTGCTGTATTGACATTACCTGGAATTGCAGGTATCGTATTAACTATTGGTATTGCGGTTGATGCAAACGTACTTATCTATGAACGTGTAAGAGAAGAACTCGGCAAAGGAAAAGGGCAAAAAGAAGCTGTAAAAGATGGGTTTAGTAATGCATTATCATCAATTTTAGATGCCAATATTACAACTGGCTTAACAGCCTTAATTTTATTTGTGTTTGGTACTGGACCTATTAAAGGATTCGCAACTACCTTATTAATTGGTATTGTTACTTCATTATTTACTGCAATTTTCATCACAAGATTATTGATTGATTGGTATGTAAATAAAGGTGGAAAATTAGATTTCTCAACATCAATTACGAAAGGATTATTCAGAAACATTAATATAGATTTCCTTAAGAAACGTAAAATGTCTTATATCATTTCTGCGGTTATTATTCTTGGAGGTTTAGGGTCTTTATTTTCTACAGGATTAGATGAAGGTATTGATTTTGTTGGAGGAAGAACATATACGGTTCGTTTTGCACAAGATGTAAACTCTGATGAAATTTCAAGTGCTGTGGTTGCAACTTTTGGTAGTGGTGAAATAAAAACTATTGGTGGAGCAAATCAATTAAAAATTTCAACGAAGTATAAAATTGATGAAAATTCACCTGATGTTGATGAAGAAGTACAAAGTAAATTATATGAAACGTTAACAACCTATCTACCAGATGGATTGACTTATGATGAGTTTGCTAGTCCAAATGATAATGTCGGAATTATGTATTCAGGTAAAGTGAGTCCAACCATTGCAGATGATATTAAAAAATCATCTATTTGGGCAATTTTAGGATCTTTAATTGTGGTGTTCTTATATATTTTAATAAGATTTAAGAAATGGCAATTCTCACTTGGCGCTGTTGCAGCTGTATTCCATGATGTTTTAATTGTATTAGGTATTTTCTCAATTACTTGGCGCTTCATGCCATTTAGTATGGAAATTGACCAAGCATTTATTGCAGCTATTTTAACTGTGATTGGGTATTCGTTAAATGATACTGTGGTTGTATTTGATAGAATTAGAGAGTTCTTAAATGAACATACAAGTTGGGAATTAAACAAAACAGTAAATTCTGCATTAAATAGCACATTAAGTAGAACCTTAAATACATCGCTAACAACATTAGTTGTGTTATTAGCTATGTTTATTTTTGGAGCTGAATCATTAAGAGGATTATTGTTTGCATTAATTGTAGGTGTAATTGTAGGTACATATTCATCTGTATTTATTGCAACTCCAATTATGTACGACTCAGTTAAGAAACTGGAAGAGAAGAAAAAATAAATTTTTCAACCATACTAATAAGCCTTTTTGCATTTATGTGAAAAGGCTTTTTTTATGGAATAAAGTGTAAATTTATGAAAACAATAAAAATGAAAATTCACATTGTATTAATAATAATTGCCTTTAGTGTTCTGAGTTGTAAAAATGAATCAAAATCTGAAAATTCAGAAAAAGCAGATATTGAAAAGTATATAAGACATGTTCATGATACCATTGGTTTTGCAAAATATGCTTGGCAAATGGATTCTATTTATAATAGATTAGGAATTGCTGATAAAAAAAATAGCCTAAAATGGAAAGCAGCAATATCTCCTCATGATGACTATAAATATGCTGGGCGTTTATATTATGAATCTTTAAAAGGTATTAATGCTAACACAGTTATCTTGGTTGGAGTTGCACATCGTGCAAGGAATTTTAATCTTCAAGATAAAATTATTTTTGGTAGTTATACACATTGGGAATCACCTTATGGAAATTTAAAAGTATCTGATTTAAATAAAGAGATCATGAATGACCTAGAAGAAAGTGCTTATGTAATTCATGATAGCATGCAAAACTTAGAACACTCTTTGGAAGCTATTGTGCCTTTTTTACATCGAAAAAATTCTGATTTAGAAATCATCCCAATTTTAGTGCCTTATATTAATTATGATTCTATTGATGATTTTAGCACGAAGTTATCACAATCTGTAAATGAAGTTTTAAGAACTAATAATTTAACTTACGGTGAAGACGTTGCAGTCGTAATTTCAAATGATGCTGTACATTATGGTAATGAAGAATGGAGTGCAGATTTGGCACCATTTGGTGTTGATGACAAAGGCACTGAAAAAGCAAGACAAATGGATATTGAGATTATTAATAGCTGTTTAATAGATGATATAGCTAGTGAAAAAATAAAACTATTTACTGAATACACGGTTCAACAGGAAGATTACAAAGAATACAAATGGGTTTGGTGTGGACGTTATTCTGTGCCTTTTGGATTAGACTTTGCGAATAAGTTAAATATACTTGTTAATGAAAAACCTTTAACAGGAACCTTCATGCATTATCAATCTAGTATTGATCATGAATTGATTAAAGTTGAAGATTTAGGAATGGGAACAACGGCCATTGCCACACAAAAACATTGGGTTGCTTATGCAAGTTTAAAATATGAATAGACTAATATTTACTGAATGAAATACTATCGCCTTCTTTAATATGTAGTTGATCTGATAAGCCACCATTTATTTCTAATACATATTTGGCAGGAGCAGTTGAAGGTAAAGAAGTCTCATCCATTGGTTTTGCGTTTTTTTGAATGCTTACTACTTTTTTTAATTCATTAAGGTAAATGATGTCTAAAGAGATTAAGGTGTTTTTCATATAAAATGAACGTGTCTGCACATTTGGGAATATAAATAACATTGCTTGACTGTTTTGCATTGAGCCACGATGCATCAAACCAGTTTGAGTTTCATATTCATCTTCTGCAAGTTCAATGTCAAAAGACGATATAATAGAGTCTGTTCCAGATTTATAAAGTTGAAGTTCTCCGTCTTTTTGAAACTCAATATTAATTGGAACAACCACACTTTTTGGTTCTTCTTTGCATCCAAACACCAACAATAAAACAGAGCTAAGTACTAAGACAATAATGGATTTTTTAAGACTTAATTTCATTAAAAAAGTTATGTTGATTTAGGTTTATACATGAACATAAAATACAGACCTATTAGTATAAAAGGAATACTTAGTACTTGTCCTGTATTCATTCCTAAAATCCAATCTTCTCTACCATCAACTTGTTCAATTTTAAATTGTTCTACAAATAATCTTACTGTCATTAGCAGCACTAAAAACAAACCAAAAAGAAACCCTGTTTGCTCACTCTTTTTTGTTTTCCAATATAAAAACCAAAGAATTAAAAACACAAACACATAGCCAAAGGCCTCATACAATTGTCCTGGATGCCTGGGAATATTATCGAAACTTTTAAAAACAATGGCCCAAGGCAATGACTCATCTGCTGGCTTGCCTATCATTTCAGAATTAAAGAAGTTACCAACTCTAACAAAAATGGCACCAAGAGCAGTAGGAATTACTACACGATCTAAAATCCATAACACAGATTTTTTAAGTATTTTTTTGTTGTATAAATACATCGAAAAAATCATAGTAATTGCGGCTCCATGGCTTGCTAAGCCTCTAAAACCAGTAAATTCAAATTCTGGTCTAAAACGAAATGGTAAAAAGACGCTAAAAAAATCTTGTTTAAAAAGTTCTGGCTGATAAAAAATAACATGGCCCAAACGTGCTCCAATCATGATTCCAAGTACTGAATAAATAAATAATGAGTCCAACTTGTCTTCAGTTTGATTTTCATGTTTATATATTTTTTTCATGAGATACCAACCTAAAACAAAAGCTGCCATCCACATCATGCTATAAAAATGAATTTTAAAATCCCCAAAAATTGGTATGCCTTCTGATTTTGGATCCCAAACTATTTGTAAAAAATGTATCATATTATTTTATTGTACTGTAAATATAGAAATTTGAAACGGATTATATTGACTTCAAACTTAAGTCGTATTATTTTTTTGTATGTTTTTCAGGAACAGGATCAAAACCACTTCCGCCAAATGGATGACAACTAAAAATTCGTTTTAAAGCTAACCAACCTCCATAAAACAAGCCATGTCTTTTTAAGGCTTCAACTGTATAATAAGAACAGGTAGGTTGATATCTACATGTTGATGGGAATAAAGGCGAAATAGCATATTGGTAAACCCTTATTAAAAACAGAAAAGGCGCTATGAGTATTTTTTTGAGCATGTTAAGTTGTAGAGATGTTTGTTGTTAAGTGTTTAGAAAGTGATTTCTTAGAGCGTTAATTTTATTAGTGATGGATTCGGTTTCCTTTATGAGATTTAAATATTCGTCATTAGAGATGAAGCTAAGTTCTTTTGAAATGATAGCTTGGTTAATTAACTCTAAAGTTGAGCTGTATGCAATTGTCATGAAATGAGCTTTGTCTTTTGAGGTTAATCTTGCGGTTCCTTCTGCAATGTTTGAAGAAATTGAAACCGAACATCTTCTCATTTGCGAAATAAGACCAAATTTTTCTTCTTTTGGAAGAGATTTTGTCATCTTGTATGTGTTAATAGCCAGTTTAATGGACTCCTTCCAGACGTCCAGTTTTTCAAAAGAATAAGTATGCATGATTAAATATGTTAGTGAATAATACTAAAAGTAACCAAACTTAATCATCTAAACAACTCACACCTCCACAACTAATTCGTAATAAACGACGTACCATCTTTACCGTCTTTTAACTGAATGCCTACAGCTAATAATTCGTCTCTAATTTTATCCGAAAGCGCAAAGTCTTTATTGGCTCTAGCTTCTGCACGCAATTTAATTAAAACATCAACAGTGTCAGAAAGTGTATTAGTATTATCACTAGAAACCGCGTCATTTGTTAAGCCTAAAATATCAAATACAAAGGCATTCATTTTATCTGTTAAGAATTCTAAATCTTCTTTATTAACAGATGCTTTACCATCTTTAACTTGATTAATAAATTTTACAGCGCTAAACAATTCAGCAATTAAAATAGGTGTATTGAAGTCATCATTTAAGGCATCATAACATTTTTGTGCCCATGCTTTTACTTCAAAATCAGAAGTATTTCCAGCTTCAATTTTACTTAATGAATTAATAGCTTCCATTAATTTGTTATAACCTTTTTCTGAAGCTTCAATAGCATCACTACTAAAATCAAGAATACTTCTGTAGTGTGCCTGCATCATGAAAAAACGAGTCACACTTGGTGAAAATGGCTTAGTTAATTTATCGTTTTCTCCAGTAAAAATATCTCCTGGCAAGATATTATTGCCTGTTGATTTAGCCATTTTCTGGCCATTTAAGGTTAACATATTGGCATGCATCCAATAATTTACAGGTGATTTGCCAGTGCAAGCCTCAGCTTGAGCTATTTCACATTCGTGATGTGGGAATTTCAAATCCATTCCACCACCATGAATGTCAAATTGTTCACCAAGGTATTTTGTGCTCATTGCAGTACACTCAAGATGCCAGCCAGGAAATCCATCACTCCAAGGAGAAGGCCAGCGCATTATATGTTGAGGTTCGGCTTTTTTCCAAAGTGCAAAATCTTGAGGATTTTTCTTATCGCTTTGGCCATCCAAAGCTCTTGTATTGTGAATTAAATCTTCAACTTTCCGACCACTTAATATTCCGTAATTATGAGTTTCGTTGTATTTTAAAACATCAAAATACACAGAGCCATTTACTTCATAAGCCAATCCTTTATTAAGTATTTCTTTAATGATTTCAATCTGCTCAATGATATGGCCAGTAGCAGTTGGCTCAATACTAGGAGGAAGAAAATTGAATTTATTCAAAATATTATGAAAGTCTACAGTGTACATTTGTACAACTTCCATAGGTTCAATTTGTTCTATTCGTGCTTTTTTTGCAATTCTATCTTCACCTTCATCTGCATCATTTTCTAAGTGTCCAGCATCAGTAATATTTCGAACATAACGCACTTTATAGCCAAGATGCTTGAAATACCTGAAAATCATATCAAATGACATGAAGGTTCTCACATTACCTAAATGCACATTACTGTAAACAGTTGGCCCACAAACATACATACCAATATAGCCTTCATTGAGTGATTTGAAAATATCTTTTTTACCTGAAAGTGAATTGTAAATTTTTAGTTCTTGGTCTTGATATAAAGGCATGCTTTGGTTTATATGTTAGTTGTTGAGTCGTTAAGAATTAATAATATAATTTTGCAATGCGTTAATCTTATTCGTTAATGATTCAACTTCAAATCTAATAATTTTCTTCTAAAATAAATATGTATGTTATAAGGAATTCAACAAACAAAAAACAACTTAACGCCTAACTTAAAACTTAGTGTCTAGTTTGATATAATCTAAAAACTCGCGTCTTGTTTCTTGATCTTTGAATTTTCCTCCAAATTCACTTGTCACTGTACTACTTTCAATATCTCTAATTCCACGAGAATTCACACATAAATGTTTTGCATCAATAACACAGGCAACATCTTTGGTATTTAAAACATTTTGAAGCTCTTCAACAATTTGAATCGTTAAACGCTCTTGAACTTGTGGTCGTTTTGCAAAAAAATCAACAATACGATTCATTTTAGACAAACCAACAACGGTTCCGTTTGAAATGTATGCAACATGAGCTCTTCCAACTATTGGTAACAAATGATGCTCACAAGTAGAATAAACAGTAATGTTTTTTTCTACAAGCATTTCACCATATTTATATTTGTTCTCAAAGGTTGAAGCTTTAGGTTTTTTATCAGGATCTAAGCCGCCAAATATTTCTTTTACAAACATTTTGGCAACACGATTTGGAGTTCCATTTAGGCTATCGTCTGAGAGGTCTAACCCTAAGGTTTCCATGATATGTCTAACATCATCTTTGATGATGTCTATTTTTTCTTCATTTGATAGTTTAAATGCATCTTTACGCATTGGAGTTTCTGAAGAAGTGCCAACGTGGTCGTCTCCAAAAGCATCAATATCTTCAATATTATTTTCAAATTTCATAACAAACTAAGTCCTTGTTGATAAATTGGCTACAAAGATAAGCATTTCAAGTATTTTTTTAGTATTGTTTTGTATTTGTTAACATTGCATAACTGCTACTTTATGTTATTAAATAATTTAAGTTGAAAAAATTGTAATTGTGGGTAGGAGAACTTCATATTAAACTGTTGTATTATATATAACAGATATCATTTCAGTTCAACGATAATAAAGCTGATTTTAATATTATTTTATTATTTTACGAGCCTTGAAAATTATAAAGCAACAAATCAATTTGGGGAAACAAATATTTTTATTTATTTTTTTTATTTGCACTAGCGCAATCTACTCTCAAGGACTAAGTTGTGCTGATGTTGAGCCCTTTTGCGCAGGAGGAATTCCTTTTCCAAATACTCATCCTGAAATTCCAGGAGCTCCAGCTGATGCAGAACCTGGAATTGATTATTCATGCTCATTAAGTATTCCTCAGGGTCCAGCAAACGGAACTGCTTGGAATTATCCAGTTTGGTATTATTTGAGGATTAATTCAGATGGAGATTTAGTTTTTACTATTAGTCAAACAGTAAACGAAGATGGAACTGGTGGAGCACTTGATGTAGATTTTATTGCTTGGGGACCTTTTCCTGATACTAATGTAGATTGTACTCGTGATTTAAGGAATTCCAATAAAGTTGATTGTAGTTATTCAGGTGCAAGTATTGAAACAATGACCTTAAATGGAGCATTAGAAGGAGAAATATATATTGTTATGGTATCTAATTTTCTAGAAATAGAAGGATACATTTTAATTGAACAAACTAATTCTGGAGGAGGAACAGCTGGTTCTACAGATTGTTCCATAGTAAATACTGATAATTATTGTGAAGGCGAAATAGTAGACCTTGATGCAACAACACCTGGCGCAATAAGTTATGAGTGGTTTCAAGATGGAACACTTTTGGCAGAAACAGGACCAATTTTAACAAATGTAATGGCACCAAGCGCTGTATATACTGCTAATGCATTGGATAATATGGGAGTAATTATTGGTGCTTTTGAGTATATTATTAATTTTGAAACTCAACCTATTGCTAATCCAGTTACAGACATGTTGCAATGTGATGGTGACAATGATGGGCTTTTTCTGTTTAATTTAGAGAGTCAAACCAATCAAATATTAGATACGCAAGATCCAGCTGAATTTACTGTGACCTATCATCTTAGTGAATCGGATGCCGATACTAATATAAATGCGATTACTTCCCCTTTTGAAAACACCTCCAATCCGCAAACAATTTATGCAAGGATTGAAAATAATAAACTCGTAGATTGTTTTGATACAACTACATTTGTAATACAAGTTTTTGATTCGCCTATTGCAAATAGCATCACAGATCAATTAATTTGTGATGATGATAATGATGGTGTTTGGGATTTTGATTTAGCAAGTTTTGATGCAACTGTATTAGATACGCAAGATCCAGCACAATTTACGGTTTCATATCATATATCTCAAGCTGATGCTGATGGAAATTTAAATGCATTAATTTCCCCTTATCAAAATATTTCAAGCCCACAAACTATTTTTATTAGAATTGAAAACAATGATAATATAGCATGCTTTGACACAAGCTCATTTAATGTTGAAGTATTTGACACTCCAACAGCAAACACTATACAAGATCAACTTATTTGTGATGACAATAATGATGGATTTTGGAGCCTTGATTTGACAACATTAACTACAACTGTTTTAGGCACACAAAATGCAGCAGATTTTAGTGTAACCTATCATTTAAGTCAAGCTGATGCAGATGCAAATACTAATGTTTTAACAAGTCCATACACAAATAGTGTAGCATATCAGCAAGAAAATGTATTTATAAGAATTGAAAATAATGCAAATGTAAATTGCTACGATACTACAAGTTTTATTTTTGATGTTTTTGACCAACCTACAGCTACTGCTGTTCTGTATGGTTTATGTGATAATGATGATGATGGTAATGATACCAATGGCTTTGTTGTTTTTGATTTGGCCTCTATTTCTGCACAAGTGCTAGATATTCAAGATCCTCTTCAATTTAATGTAACCTATCATATTAGTCTCGCTGATGCTAATGCCAATGTGGCTTCTTTACCACTTAGTTATATAAATGCAACTGTAAACACACAACAAATTTTTGTAAGAGTTGAAAATATTGATAATACTAATTGTTACGAAACAGCATTAATTGATTTGTTGGTTTATGAACTGCCAACAATAGTTCCAGTAGTTGAATTATTTCAATGTGATGATAATCCAGATGGTTTCGTTAATTTCAATTTAACAGAAGCTAATGAGTTGATTTCTGCAAATTATCTTAATGAGACTTTTAGCTATTATACGAGCCTTATTGATGCAGAAGCTGGAATCAATGCAATTTTAGATCCAATAGTCTATACAAATACAGATCCTTCTGCAGCTCCTGATATTTTATATGTAAGAACAGAAACATCTGATGGTTGTTTTAGAGTATCACAATTAGATTTATTGGTTTCTACAACAGCATTACCTTCTACATTTCAGTTAACTTATGATGTTTGTGATGATACAGTTATTGATGGTGATGATCATAACGGAATAGCAACCTTTGATTTTAGTGATGCTGAAGCTCAATTTATTAATCTTTTTCCAGTAGGACAAGCTTTGACAATTACATATTATGAAACCATTGATGATGCTTTAGCTGAGATAAATGCTATTCCAGATATTAGTAATCACAGAAATGATAATTCACCAAATGTTCAAAATGTTTACGTTCGTATTGATAGTGATATAGATAATGCTTGTTTAGGATTAGGGCATCATATTACATTAACTGTAAACCCTGTACCTGAAGTTATAGCAGTAACAGATTTTATTGTTTGTGAAGATAATACTGATGGCTTTTTTGATTTTGATTTAGAAAGTAAAAATAATGAGGTTTTAAATGGTCAAGATCTAGGAATTTTTGTAGTAACATATCACGCAAATCAATTGGATGCAGATAATAATATAGGAGCTTTAGTGAGTCCTTATACAAATACATCTAACCCTCAAAGAATATATGTGAGAATTACAAATTCTATTACAGGTTGTAGTAAGTCTGTTGTTGATTTTAATATAGAAGTGCAAGAGGAAGTACAAGCAAATCAAGCCATGCCAATATTTAACTTATGCGATGAGTTTGGTGACAATGATGGGTTTGCTGAATTTGATTTATTAAGTCAGAATGCTCTTGTTCTTGATGGACAGGATCCTGCAAACTATCGTGTAACGTATCATCTTACTCAAGCTGATGCTGATTTTGGAATTAATGAATTAACTGATGTTTATGAAAATATTACAAATCCACAAACAATTTATGTGCGTGTAGACGATATTACAATTGCGAATTCTATATGTTGGGCTACAACTGAAATAACATTACAGGTAGATTTGCTGCCTATTTTTGATTTGGATGATGAATATCTGTTATGTTTAAATACTAATGGAACTGAAGTAGTTGATTTACCAATTTTAGATACTCAGCTATCTGATGCTGTTTATAGTTTTGAGTGGAGCTTAAACGGAGGTGTTTTACCTTCAGAGACAGCTTCTGGTTTGATGCCTTCAGTTGGAGGAACTTATAGTGTTTTAGTCACTAATAATGCAACAGGATGCCAGAATACAGATTCTACAATCGTTAATGAAAGTAGTCCACCAATAATTTCAGCTGAAGTTATTTCAAATATTTTTGACAATAATCATATTGTTGATGTCACAGCTACAGGATTAGGTATTTATGAATATAGTTTAGGTAATGGACCTTGGCAGGAAAGTAACATCTTTAACAATGTTTCAGCGGGAGTTCATATAGTAGCAGCAAGAGATAAAAATGGATGTGGCGTTGGCTTGACAACAGTTTTGGTCATTGATTATCCACAATTTTTTACACCAAATGGTGATGGTTACCATGATACTTGGAACATTGTTGGTATCGATACTCAGCCAGATGCTGTGATTTATGTTTTTGACAGATTTGGTAAATTACTAAAACAAATAAGTCCAACAGGAAATGGGTGGAACGGAACCTTTAATGGAGTAGATTTACCTACAAATGATTATTGGTTTACCGTTGAATATAATGAACCTATAAATGGTTCAAGGCAACAATTTAAAGCGCACTTCACCTTGAAAAGATAAATAAAAAACGCCTTATGAATTTTCATAAGGTGCTTTTTTATGTTAAAATAATTTTACTATAATTTCATGCTTAATGTTAAAGTGACTAGCGAATTATCAGTATTTAATGTTGCTGAGTCAGTTAAGCCAATATTATATAATTGATGGTTTATTGTTCTTTCAGAATTTTCATAAGCTAAATCTAAACGTGATCCACCAAAATTATAACCAAGCCCCAAAGAATAACCTTTCAAATCTCCATAAAACGAGGTGTTTTCATAAGGGCTTTCTTCAAATTTATAGCCACCTCTAAAACTTAATTGCTTGTGTCTTAATTCACCTCCAATTTTATAAGTATTTGCAGCTTTTAAGTTGTTACTTATAATCATATTTTGTTGTGTGAAATGAGAATCAGTTTCAGGTTTGAACTTTGTTTTGCTATAGTCTTTTCTTGAGTAATCAAAACTAATTATAGCGCTTTTGTCTAAAACTAATGCAGCGCTTCCAGTAATTTTTGCAGGAGTTTGTAATTTATAATCTGGAAAAACATTAACTACTTGAGGATTCAATGATAGTGAGACGTCAGTTCCAGCATCATCTCTAACAGTTGATAAATATTGTGTAGTTTCTTCACTTATAGTGTACCAAATAGGAGAATCATAAGTAAATCCTATTCTTAGCGTTTCGTTAAGTTTTGCTATTGTTCCTAACTGAAAAGAAAAACCCGTACCGATAGTAGATAAGTTGTTTTCAAAACCAACTTCTTTAACTAGTGATCCAATATTTGAATTTGATTCATATAAATAAGTTGAACGTTCATAGTTTATAAAATGCGAATTTAAGTTCAGACCTAAATAAATATTATCATCATATTGAACCGCTGCGTTCACACCAAATTTTCCATTATAACCTAATGAGGCATAAGAGTATTCCTGATTAAAGGAACCTGGAGCTATATTTGAGTCATAAGCAGTATTAGAATCTTCATCTAACTCAGGTTCTAAAATATATGATTCATAACCTAAAAATGCTTGTTGATTGGCATAACCAAAAACAACACCTATATCGCCATATGCATCAGAGATAGATTCACCATCAAACGCGGAGATTTCATCTAGCCTCAAACCTTGAGCATAATTAAGAAAATAACTATCTATTGATCTTGAGTTAGTTCCAGATACAAAAAAATCATCTTCATAATTTTGAGTCTGTTCATATGATAAACCTAATACAAATTTTCTCCAAGGTGAATTGCTGTTTGTGTTATTAAAAACAAAAACAGCGCCAGCTTGATTTAAATCAAAACTAGAATTAGAAGCCATATTTTGTGTTCCAAAGTAATTGACATTAGTGTCATTATTGTAATTTGAAATGGAAAACGAGGCATGGCCATTAGTGAAAATAGCTGAACCTGCAGGATTTATGGCTACTGCAGACATATCACCACCAAGTGCGCCAAATGCGCCACTCATGGCTCTAAACCTTGCTGTTCCTTGTACGTCTCCTGATGAGTAACGTAATGCGTCAGATATGTCCTGGGCGTTAAGTATAGGCAAAGAAAACACACCTATGAATAGTATTAATAACTTTTTCATATCAATTTATTTTTCTTTTTTCAATAATATTAAATGCTAATTGTTTCCTCTTTTTGACGTATTATTACTTCTTGAAGAAGACTTAGAACTAGAGCTTCTACTGCTAGTACTTCTGCTTCTAGTCGAGCTAGATCTAGAAGTATTACTTCTTGAAGATGAATTATTAGAACGAGAAATATTTCGTGATCCTGAGTTAACACGATTAGAACGTGTTCCTATATTAGGACGCGATCTAGATGTATTAGATCTACTTGTTGTTGGTCTTGTTCTAGAAGAATTAGTGCCTATTCTGGTTCTTGAACTGCTATTGGTGCCTATTCTTCTTCGACTATTAGCTGTTGGTCTATTAACAATACTACGTCTGTTTAAATTACTAGACAGGTTTCTTCTTGATGTATTGGTACTATTGACAGAGCTTCTTCGACCTATAGTGTTTGGTGTATTTCCGACATTGGCATAATTAGCTCCTCTTCTGGTAGAATTGAATGCTACAGCACGATTTCTGTAATAGCCACCATAGTAACCACCACCATAATAACCACCACCATAATAACCGTTTCCATAGAAAGGATAGTTATTGTAGTAACCAATTCCCCAATAAGGACTATTCCAGCCCCAACCCCAGCCGTAATCTAACCATAATGGTCTATTCCAACCAAAATTATTAAATCCATAACCCCAAACATTGCCATAGCCATAACCGTAATTCCAACCCCATGATGTAGCGTATGGTCTGTCCCACCATATGCTATTAAAAGCATGTCCACCATAAATATTAATGGTTACATCAGAATTGTCTTCTCCCCAACCTGCGTAACTATCATAATAAAGGGTGTCATTTTCTTCAATATAATCACCTTCATATGAATCAATATCCGTAAAAATCACATCATTACCATCAGTAATATAAGCGTATTGTTCAGTTTTTTCTTTAAAATAGTTTTTATAATATTGACTGTTATCAGTATCAGGTTCTTCATTTACATATTCAACGGTTCTTTCTGAATCGCCATAAATACTATCATTTTCATATCCAGCATATTGATAAGAACCACAAGAAAACATAGCAAAAGCCATAACAAGTGTTCCAATAAATTGCATTTTTGATTTTAAGTAGTTGTATAATTGCATAACTCAATAAATTTATTGTTGAACATAACAAAAATAGTTAGTTTTGTTGAACTATTTTTTTATTTAACATAGTCACAATATTTGTGCCAAAATACAATATATGAGCAAAAACCTTACAAGTAGGAGTGAAGATTACTCAAAATGGTATAATGAACTTGTTGTAAAGGCTGATTTAGCTGAGAACTCAGCGGTTAGAGGTTGCATGGTGATTAAACCTTATGGTTATGCGATTTGGGAGAAAATGCAGGCAGAATTAGATAGAATGTTTAAAGAAACGGGTCATCAAAATGCATATTTTCCTCTTTTTGTACCTAAAAGTTTGTTTGAAGCTGAAGAAAAAAATGCTGAGGGATTTGCAAAAGAATGTGCAGTAGTAACTCATTATAGATTGCAAAATGATCCCGATAAACCAGGTAAACTTCGTGTGGATCCAAAGGCAAAATTAGAAGAAGAGTTAGTAGTAAGACCTACTAGTGAAGCCATTATTTGGAATACATATAAAGGTTGGATCCAATCTTATAGAGACTTACCATTATTAATAAATCAATGGGCAAATGTAGTTCGATGGGAAATGAGAACTCGTTTATTTTTAAGAACAGCTGAATTTTTATGGCAAGAAGGTCACACTGCACATGAGACTAGAGAAGAGGCCATGGCCGAAGCTGAATTAATGAACAATGTCTATGCTGAATTTGCAGAAAATTTCATGGCAATGCCTGTTATAAAAGGGTTGAAAACTGAAAGCGAACGATTTGCTGGAGCTGAAGAAACATTTTGTATTGAAGGATTAATGCAAGATGGTAAAGCACTTCAAGCTGGTACGTCTCATTTCTTAGGACAAAATTTTGCAAAAGCTTTTGATGTAAAATTCACTAATAGAGAAGGTAAACAAGATTATGTTTGGGCAACTTCTTGGGGAGTTTCTACACGTTTAATGGGAGCTTTAATTATGACACACAGTGATGATAAGGGCTTAGTGCTTCCTCCAAACTTAGCACCAAATCAGGTTGTAATTGTTCCTATATATAAGTCAGAAGAACAATTGGATGAAATTTCTAATGTTGTTAAAACCCTGATGTCTGATTTAAAATCGAATGGTGTTTCAGTTAAATTTGATAATCGAACAACGTACAGGCCTGGAGCAAAATTTGCACAACATGAATTGCAAGGAGTGCCTTTGCGTATTGCAATTGGACCAAAAGATTTAGAAAACGGAACAGTAGAGTTGGCAAGACGTGATACATTAACTAAGGAAGTTGTAAATATTAATAATATTGTAGAAAAGGTAACTTCTTTAATGACTCAAATACAAAATGAGCTACACCAAAAGGCATTAGATTATAGAGATAGCCATATTACCGAAGTTGATAATTTTGATGAATTTAGAGATGTACTTGAAACAAAAACAGGATTTATTTCTGCACATTGGGATGGGACTGCAGAAACTGAAGATAAAATTAAAGATTTAACAAAAGCCACTATTCGCTGTATTCCATTAAATAATGACAAAGAAAATGGGAAGTGTGTTCTTACAGGAAACCCTTCAACACAGCGTGTTTTATTTGCTAAAGCATATTAGGAACTAACTTTTTGTGAAAAAAGTGATTCAGAAGTTGCAACATTTAAAAATAGTTGTATTTTTGCATCCGCAATGGAAACATTGTTGGTTCTTTAAAAATAAATTAGGTTTAAGTTTAAGATCTTAAATTTTAATAAAAAAAGAAAAAGGGCCCGTTCGTCTATCGGCTAGGACGCATGGTTTTCATCCATGTAAGAGGGGTTCGATTCCCCTACGGGCTACAACTATATAATAAGAAAGAAAAATGGCAAATCACAAGTCAGCGTTAAAAAGAATTAGAAGTAACGAAGCTAAACGCTTAAGAAATAAGTATCAGCATAAAACGACGCGTAATACAATCAAGAGGTTGCGTGATATGGAAAAGAAAAAAGATGCAGAGAAATTATTTCCAACTGTTACAGGTATGATTGATAAATTAGCTAAGAATAATATTATTCACGTTAACAAAGCAGCTAACTTAAAATCTGGTTTAGCAAAACATATTGCTACGCTTAAGTAATCTGATATCTATAAAAAATTAAAAAGTCTTTCAATTTGAGAGGCTTTTTTTATGCTTTCTTATTATATTGGAATAAATAAAAACCTCAATAACATGTTATTGAGGTTTTTATTGTTATTTGTAAAAGAATGAATTTTAACTATTCATTGAAATTAAAAACTCTTCATTATTTCTTGTTTGTTTAAATCTATCATTGATAAATTCCATTGCTTCAACTGGATTCATATCAGCCAAGTATTTGCGCATAACCCACATTCTTTTTATGGTAGTTTCGTCTAGTAAAATGTCATCTCTACGTGTACTTGAAGATGTTAAATCAATAGCTGGAAAAATTCGACGATTAGATATTTTTCTATCTAATTGAAGTTCCATATTACCAGTTCCTTTAAACTCTTCAAAAATCACTTCATCCATTTTTGAACCTGTTTCTGTTAGTGCAGTAGCGATAATTGTTAATGAACCTCCATTTTCAATATTACGAGCAGCACCGAAAAAACGTTTCGGTTTGTGCAATGCATTAGCATCAACACCACCGCTTAAAATTTTACCTGAAGCTGGTTGTACTGAATTATAAGCACGAGCAAGCCTTGTTATAGAATCTAAAAGAACTACAACATCATGTCCACATTCAACTAATCGTTTTGCTTTTTCTAAAACGATATTTGCAATTTTCACGTGTTCATGTGCTTCTTTATCAAATGTAGAAGCAATGACTTCACCACGTACATTACGTTGCATGTCCGTAACTTCTTCAGGACGTTCATCAATTAGTAATATCATTAAATATACCTCAGGATGATTAGCTGCAATTGCATTTGCAACATCCTTAAGTAGCATAGTTTTACCAGTTTTTGGTTGAGACACAATCATACCACGTTGGCCTTTCCCAATTGGTGCAAATAAATCCATTATACGTGTTGAAATGGTACTTTGCTTTTCTGCAATATTGAATTTTTCTTGTGGAAATAAAGGTGTTAAATGTTCAAAAGAAACGCGATCTCTTACCACTTGTGGATCCATTCCGTTTATTTTACTCACTTTAATTAGTGGGAAATACTTTTCACCTTCTTTTGGAGGTCTTACATTACCAAGTACGGTATCTCCAATTTTTAAACCAAATAATCTTATTTGTGATTGTGATACATAAATATCATCTGGTGAGGATAAATAGTTGTAATCTGATGAACGTAAAAACCCGTAACCATCTGACATAACATCTAAAACACCTTCACTTTCAATGATAGCATCAAATTCAAAATCAGGTTCTCTATAACGATTTCTATTATCTTTGTTTCCAGAATCTTTTGGAACTTGATTGGAGTTTCCTCTATTTTGGTTCCTTTGTTGAGGTTTATTATCTCTTGGCGGACGACTTTTAACTTCGTTTTGAGGTTGTTTGAGATTAGCTTTTCTAGACTCTTGAGTTTTTTTATCTACAATTGGTGCCCGCTCTTTTGGTTTAGCTACTGGATTAGTCTTTTGTTCAATTTTTGCTGGAGCAGATTGCTTTTCCTTTTGCTTGAAATCCAATTGCTTTTGACTCTTGTCGTCTTTAACACGTTGAACGCGTTCTCGTCTTGGTTTTGGTTTTTGAGGAGCTTCTTTAGGTTTGACAGAAGTTGGATTTGCGGCTTGATGATCTAATATTTGATATACTAAATCTAATTTTTTTTGCGAGCGATATTTTGAAATATTGAGCCCTTTAGCTATGTCCTGTAATTCAGGTAGCTTCATTTCTTTTAATTGTGAAATTTCAAACATTGTTGAATTGAATAATTAGGTTTTTTGAGAAAAATTTATCTTTTAGTTCCTTAGGGGAATGTTGAAGAAAAATTTGAATTTTGATTTCTTTTTTGAAGATTAACTATATAGAACACAGATATGTAATACATAGACTATGCAATTATACAACTTTATTTTTAATAATTTATAAATGTTTAAAAAGAAACCATTATTTTTACCCCTTAATTATTGATAATGTTACAACGAATTCAAACCGTATATTTATTAGTTGCTGCAGGTATTTCAGCAGGATTAATATTTCTGTTTCATTTATGGATAAATACTGAAGGACTTAATGTATTTGCCAAAGATGAAACGTTGTATTTTGGCTTGTTTTTAGGTTCTGCTGCATTGTCATTAATTTCAATATTTAGATACAAAGACAGGCAGTCACAATTTGTTTTGGGACGCCTTAATATCATATTAAACTTTATTTTACTAGGATTATTTGTATATCGTTCGCTAAGCTTATCTGGAGAAACATCAGATGTTTCTGAGAAAGGTATTGGGACTCTTCTACCTATTTTATCTATCGTGTTTTTGGTGTTAGCCAATAAAGCCATAAAAAAGGATGAAGATCTTGTAAAATCTGTGGATCGATTGAGATAAACCTATCATCTTAGTAGTATTAGTGCGTGAAAACCCAAAGTGAAAACTTTGGGTTTTTTATCGTTTAAATTCTACAACTTCTAAATTTTTAATTTGTTTACCCTCAATTTCAAAACGCACCATGGTTCTTACCTTATGAATACCGTATATTCCTATTGCCCCAGGATTTATATGTAACAGATCCAATTTTTTATCTGGCATTACCTTAAGAATATGTGAATGACCAGAAATAAATATATCTGGAGGATTTGCCTTTAACTCATCACAAACACGATTGTTATATCGTGGAGGATAACCTCCAATATGTGTTATCCAAATATCTACTTCTTCACATTTAAATCTATTATGTTCTGGAAATTCTGAACGAGCCTCTGCATTATCAATATTTCCATAAACTGCACGAAGTGGTTTTATAGCTTTTATAGCATCTACAATTTTTAAATCGCCAATATCTCCAGCATGCCAAACTTCATCTGCTTGTTTAACATATTTTAAAATGTTAGCATCCATGTAACTATGCGTGTCAGACAGCAAGAGTATCTTAGTCATTACTTTTCGGTTTCAAAGTTAAAGAGCTTCAAAGCAACAAAGCACTGAATTTTTATTAAAGGTTAAATATAACTTAACACTTTCTACTTCAAGCTTCGGTCTTCAGACTTCTTTCTTATATTTGTGACTTCGTAACAAAAATAGCGTATTCGGTTGAGATATTTTATTGAACTTTCATATAATGGAAAAGCATATCATGGTTGGCAAAACCAGCCTAATGCTATTTCCGTACAAGAAGTTCTGGAAGATGGTTTATCAAAATTATTAAAAACTCAAATGGCTGTTACTGGAGCAGGAAGAACAGACGCAGGAGTTCATGCCGAGCAAATGTTTGCGCATTTTGATTGTGACTCAGTTTTTGATACAGAAACACTTATTTTTAAATTGAATTCGTTTTTGCCAAATGATATAAGTGTTCAAAATATTTTTGAAGTTAATGCTGAAACTCATTCACGATTTAATGCCTTAAGTAGAACCTATAATTATAAGATAGCCACAAAGAAAGATGTCTTTAATTATGAAGGCTCTTATTACCTGAAACATAATTTGGATGTTGAAAAAATGAATGAAGCCGCAAGAATTCTATTTGATTTTAGAAATTTTAAATGCTTTTCACGAAGTAATACAGATGTAAAAACGTATAATTGTGATATCATGTTGGCTGAATGGAATGAGACAAAAAACCAACTCACTTTCACCATAAAAGCAGACCGATTTTTACGTAATATGGTTAGAGCTATTGTAGGAACCATGGTAGATATTGGCCTTGGCAAAACAAGTATTGAAGAATTTCATGAAATTATTAAACTTGAAGATAGAACCAAGGCTGGAGCTTCAGTTCCTGCACATGGTTTATATTTGTCAACAATAGAATACGACAAAAAGATATTTAAATAAATGGCAAAAGTTAGTAAAGAGGTATTTGATTTAGGATTGTTTAAAAGGCTGTTAAAGTTTATTAAACCTTACAATCATATTTTTGGAATAACGCTTGTTGCTGTATTTGGACTTGCAATTTTTGGAGCCATTAGACCGAAAGTTCTTCAATTAGCTATAGATGAAAATATTGCAGCTAAGTTTGATGAAGGCTTTTTAGGTTACATACTTATTTATGGAGGACTTCTCATTATAGAAGTTATCTGTAATTTGGTATTTATTTATTATGCGAGTTGGCTTGGGCAATCAGTTGTTCGAGATATTAGAGTAAAGCTTTTTGAGCATATTCTCAATTTTAAAATGAAGTATTACGACAATTCTTCAGTGGGACTTTTAATTACCAGAGCAGTTACAGATATGGAGCGTATTGCAGATATTTTTGGACAAGGCTTGTTTATGATATTTAGTGATTTGCTAAAAATGTTTTTGGTTGCTTGTGTGATGACGTACATGAATTGGAAATTGAGCATCATCGTATTTTTTACACTACCATTAATTGTATTTGCTACCAAGATTTTTCAGAAATACATGAAAAAAGCTTTTGAAGAAGTAAGAACTGAAGTATCAAATTTAAACTCATTTGTTCAAGAACGTGTAACAGGTATGAAAATACTTCAATTGTTTACACGTGAAGATATCGAGTATGAAAATTTCAAAAAAATAAATGATAGACATAAAAAAGGATGGTTAAAAACGGTTTGGTATAACTCAATTTTCTTTCCAATTGCAGAATTATTATCGTCCATTACATTGGGCATGGTCGTTTGGTTTGGAGGCTTAAATGTTGTTGGTCAACAACTTACTACATTAGGTGATCTCACAGCATTCATTATGTTTATTCCTATGATGTTCAGGCCTTTAAATCAGATTGCAAATAAGTTTAACACGTTACAAATGGGAATGGTAGCTGCTGATCGTGTTTTTAAAGTATTGGATACTACTTCAAATATTGATGATTCCGGAACTCAAGTAGCTGCTCATTTTAAAGGTGATATTGCATTTAAAGATGTTCGTTTTTCTTATGTTGAAGATGAAGAAGTTTTAAAAGGAATTTCATTTTACGTTAAAGCAGGAAATACTGTAGCAATTGTCGGAGCAACAGGAGCTGGAAAATCAACAATTATTAATTTGTTAAATCGATTTTATAAAATTAATTCTGGAGATATTTTAGTTGATAATGTTAACATCAATGATGTTACACTTAATTCATTGCGAAAACAAATAGCGGTTGTACTTCAGGACGTTTTCTTATTCGCAGATACAATACTAAATAATATTACGCTTAAAAATCCAGATATTTCTGAAGAAGAAGCCCAATTTGCAGCGAAACAAATTGGTATTCATGATTTTATTATGAGTTTACCAAATGGATACCATTATAACGTTAAGGAACGAGGTGTAATGTTATCATCTGGTCAGCGTCAATTGATTTCTTTTTTAAGAGCCTATGTTACCAATCCAAGTATTTTAATTTTGGATGAAGCAACATCTTCAATTGATTCATATTCAGAGCAACTTATCCAGGATGCTACTGATAAAATCACTAAAGGGAGAACATCTATAGTGATTGCTCATCGTTTGGCGACTATTAAAAAAGCAGACAATATAATTGTCATGGATTCAGGAGAAATTGTTGAGCAAGGGACTCATGCTGAGCTGTTAGAAAAAGAAGGTGGTTACTACAGAAACCTTTATGAGGTGCAATTTTTACAAGATGAAATTGTTTAACAACTTTAACTCCTTGCGTTGCTTTTTGAGCTTCAATAAAAGTTTCACTCAAATGTTCAAACAAGTTCTTAATAGTAAGTTGTTTTCTAATGATTTTTACTCGTCGTTGAACGCAATAATTGTGATAGGTTTATAGTGATAATGAACACAATTTTTACATTCCATTAAGATAAATCAATCTTAATCTTTTCTATGAGCTCTTCAGTGTTTTTATACATCACAAACTCGCCATTTTTTATATAGGAAACTTGTCCAGTTTCCTCAGATACCACAATTGCAAGTGCATCAGTTTTTTCAGTAATGCCAATTGCAGCACGATGCCTCAAGCCAAATCGTTCTGGAATATTTTTTTCGTTATTCACCGGAAGAATTACACGAGTAGCTTTTACAACATTGTCAGCAATGATAATAGCTCCATCATGTAAAGGACTATTCTTAAAAAAAATACTTTCTAAAATAGGTTGTGTCACCCTAATATTCATTTCATCTCCAGTTGCCAATAAAAAATCAAGATTGTTATTTCGTTCTAATACTATTAGTGCTCCAGTTTTTGAACTTCCCATTTTCACACAAGCAGTGACTACAACTTCGGCTTCCGTTTCGTTTATGGATTGTGTTTTTAGAAATTTAAAACGTTTTGAAAATCTACCTTTAGAGGCAAAGTTGGTAGAACCAACCATTAATAGGAACTTTCTTATTTCAGGTTGAAATACAACGATTAATGCAATAATTCCCACACTCATAAAACCACCAAAAATACTACTTAGTAGCTCCATGTTTAGCGCAGCAGTTAGTCTTGAAGCTAAATAAATAAAAATAATACCAATAAAAATATTGATAGCAACAGTGCCCTTTACTAGTTTGTACACATAATAGAGCAGAAGTGCGACAAGAATGATATCGATAACATCTATAACTGTAAATTTTAAGAGATCGTCAAATATTTCCAATTGACTGTTGAGTTTTAAATTTCAATAAATATAGTTAATAATAGATAATTTCTTCATTTGATATAAATTTTGAATCTAAATCTAAATCAAGCACTATAGTTTTTAAAGAAATATATTCTTGAAATGACAGGTTTTCTTTAAACCCAAGAATTATATTTTTAAAATGAGGATGTGTCTTTTTCAAGTCCTTTATAAATAATTCTAAGGAGTCATTGTTGTATTCCTTTTTATCAACATAGAAAGAATTATTACCTCTAAAATTTATAATTCCAGTAGTAGGCTTCGTTGCTTCAGGATTTCCTTTGTGAATCTGTGCTTTTGGTACAGCAAATTGGAATAAAGTGTCTGCCTTAAATCTTAAATCAGTAAACTCAATAAAAGATAAGTTTTTCAAATCTGTATTGTTGCAGGTAAAGTAATTACGTGCATTCTCATTCTTATGCATGCCATCGTCTTGACGCTTTTCTTGTAAATATAGCAAATGAGGTAAAATCTGTTTTAAAGTCAATCGTTTATCAATATTCACCAACCAGTTTGTGGAGCCAATCATGTTTCTTCTATTGAATTCAACACTATTAGTTTCTTCGTCATAAAACATATAAACTGGTGAAACATCTAGTATCTCAGTAATGTCTTTATTGGTTGTTTCTGGCAACTGTACTATTTTTTTTGTGCATGAAAAACTAAAAATAATTAGAATTAGAACAAATAGTTGTTTCATAGTTGATTTATAAGGTTTACACATTCCATAGCTTCTTTAACATCATGCACTCTCAATATTTTTGCGCCTTTTAATAAAGCGATGGTGTTTAATGAGGTGGTGCCATTTAAAGCTTTTTCAGGAGAGGTTTCAAGTAATTTGTATATCATCGATTTTCTGGAGACACCTACTAATATTGGTTTTTCAATCAATTGTAATAATTCCAAATTACTAAGTAACTCATAATTTTGTTCAAGTGTTTTTGAAAATCCAAATCCAGGATCAATAATCACATCAATAATTTTATGCGCTCTTGTCTTAGCAATACGCTCTGAAAAATAATAGATGATGTCTTTCACTAAACAATCATAGTCTGTATGCTGTTGCATGCTCTGTGGTGAACCTTTCATATGCATCATTATAAAAGGGACTTGAAGTTTTCCAACGGTTGCAATCATCTTATCGTCTAACTTTCCAGCTGAAATATCATTAATCATTGTAGCTCCTGCTTTTATACATTGATTTGCTACTTCGCTTCTAAAGGTGTCAATAGATAGGTTAATTTCAGGAAACTGATTCATTAATAATTCAACAATTGGGATAATTCGATTTAATTCTTCAGTTTCACTAACATGGTCAGCACCTGGACGAGAACTGTAAGCACCAACATCGATAAAAGTTGCGCCTTCATTTAGCATGATCTCTACTTGATTTATTATAGAAGACACGTCTTTAAAACGTCTGCCATCATAAAATGAATCTGGAGTTATATTTAGAATTCCCATAACTTTCGGAGTAGATAAATCAATAAGTTTTCCCTTGCAATTAATGGTCATATTATTTCCTGCGAAAGCAGGAATCTTTTTAAATTAAACAATGAGTTTTATCTGAGCAATTAAAAAATTAAACAATGATTAATTGCTCATGCGTAAAACTTAGAACTTTAAGCATTAAACTTTTGAACATTCATAAATTTAAGCGAAATTTACGCAAAATTCAATTGATTTTATGCAAAACACATCAAAACAATATGATGACGTAATCACAACATGTAGAGATTTATTTATTAAGAAAATGAGTGATTATGGTAGCGCTTGGAGAATTCTCAGATTGCCTTCTTTAACAGATCAAATTTTTATCAAGGCACAACGTATTAGAGGTTTGCAGCAAAATGAAGTTAGAAAAGTTGATGAAGGCCAGGAAAGCGAATTTATAGGCATCATAAATTATTGCATTATGGCATTGATTCAGCTTGAAAAGGGTGTTGTTGAGCAGCCAGATTTATCAGTTCAAGAAGCCACTGAGTTTTATGACAAACAAGTTGCAATCACGAAACAGTTGATGCAAGATAAAAATCATGATTATGGCGAGGCTTGGCGTGATATGAGAGTCAGTTCGTTAACAGATTTGATATTACAAAAATTATTACGAGTTAAACAAATTGAAGACAATTCAGGTAAAACAATAGTGAGTGAAGGTATTGATGCCAATTATCAAGATATGGTAAATTATGCTGTTTTCGCAATGATACATTTAAAAGAATAAAGATGAAATATTTAGTACACATTAGTAGATTATTAGTTGGAGTTTTATTCATTATTTCTGGCTTAATAAAGCTTAATGATCCTTTAGGATTCTCTTACAAGCTTCAAGAATATTTTAGTGCGGATGTTTTAAATATTCCTTTTTTAGAACCTTATGCACTAGGTATTTCAGTTTTTGTTGTAGTTTTTGAAGTTGTTTTAGGTGTTTTTTTACTCATTGGTTACAAGCCTAAATTTACAGTTTGGAGCTTACTATTAATGATTGTGTTTTTTACCTTCTTGACATTCTATTCGGCTTATTTTGATAAAGTAAAAGATTGTGGTTGCTTTGGTGATGCTCTTCATCTGACACCTTGGGAAAGTTTTGCCAAGGATATTATTTTATTATTTTTTGTACTCATTTTATTTTTTGGTGTGAAATATATTAAACCATTATTGAGTAAACTATCTACAACTGTGGTTGCCTTGTTAAGTTTCGTATTTTCTTTATGGTTTGGGTATCACGTATTGATGCATTTACCATCAAAAGATTTTAGAGCGTATAAAATTGGGGATAATTTATTGGAAAATATGAAAATTCCTGAGGATGCTCCAAAAGCAATTCAAGAATTTACGTGGACATTTAATGTCAATGGAGAAGAAAAGGAATTTGTTACCAATGGAAGTTATCCAAAAGTTGAAGGTGACTATGTTGGTGTAAAATCTAAAGTTATAAAGGAAGGTTATGAGCCACCAATCTTAGATTTTTCAATAGAAAATGAAGAAGGAGACATGACCGAAGAAATTCTTCAAAAGGATAACTTGATAATGATTGTGTCTTACAATTTAGATACTGCAGAAAAAGATGGAATGATGAAGATAAAAGCACTTTCTGATGAAGCTATTAAAAAGGGTTATAATGTGATTGGATTATCATCTTCAGGAGCTGAAACAAAACAAGGGATAATAGCAGAATATAAGCTTAACTTCGATTTTTATCTGTGTGATGAAAAGGCTCTAAAAACAGTAGTAAGATCAAATCCTGGGGTTTTAGAATTGGATAAAGGGACTGTAAAGCAAAAGTTTCATTGGAATGATTTTGAAGATTTAGTCCTTGAAGAATTACCAAGTGCAAAACCAAATCTAAATTTTGATCTAAAAGCAGAATTAGATGAAATTTATAAACTAGATCAAGGTATTAGAGAAATTTACTTTGCTCAAACTCTAGAAGAGAAAAATGCGTTAGCCGAAGATTTGAATTTGCCAACACAAGAAGATGCATTGGGTTTTATGAAATTATGGAATGATGTAGATTCTCTTAATTTGATTAAGGTTGAAAAAATAATAAAAGAACATGGCTATCCTGGAAAATCAATAGTTGGAGAACCAACAAATGAAACAGTTTGGTATGTTATACAACACTCGCCAAAAATACCCGATTATTTGCCAATGATTAAAGAGGCCGCAGCTAAAGGAGACCTTGATAAAGATCTTGTAGCAATGATGGAAGACCGTTATTTAATGCAAGATGGTAAAGAGCAAATATTTGGTACCCAAGGTACAACATTAGGCAGAAATGCTAATGAACCAATAAATATAATTTGGCCAATACAAGATCCTGAAAATGTAAATAAATTGAGAGAAGAAGCTGGTTTTAAAGAAACGGTAGAATCCTATGGTAAACGATTATATGGCGATGATTTTGTGTTTAAAAACTATACTTTAAATGAAGTCAAGCGATTAGATAAAGATAATTCTTGGATTCAAGGTTTATTGAAAGACATAAATTAGACACAACTGTTAAACTATTTTTTAAATAAAGCATTTTACGCACTTCTTACATTATTTGGAGTAGTAACGGTTATTTTCTTTTTATTCAATGTCCTTCCAGGTGATCCAGCTCAAATGATGTTGGGCCAAAATGAAGACAGCCAGCAACTTGCTATTGTAAAACAGAAATATGGTTTTGATAAACCAATTGGCACTCAGTATTTATATTATTTAAATGATTTATCTCCAATTTCATTTCATTCTACTTCATCAAATGATTACACGTTTTTATCTCCCAATAAGTATGAAGCATCAGAGATATTTACCATTGGGACCACTGTAACTGCTATTAAATTTCCTTACTTAAGAGAATCATTTACCAAGCAAGGTAAAAAAGTATCAGAGGTTTTAAAAGAAACACTTCCAAATACTTTTGTGTTAGCATCAGCTGCAATTATTATTGCAATTCTGATTGGAATTTGTCTTGGAGTGGTTTCAGCTTTAAAAAAAGACACATGGTTAGATAAAGCTATACAGGTATTAAGCACTTTGGGAATGAGTGTGCCGTCTTTTTTTAGTGCTATTTTATTTGCTTGGTTGTTTGGTTATGTGCTTCACAAATATACTAATCTAGAAATGACAGGAAGTCTCTATGAACTCGACGACTTTGGTGAAACAATGACCATAAAATGGAAAAACTTAATACTTCCGGCAATTGTTTTAGGTATACGACCACTAGCAGTCGTAATTCAGCTAATGAGGAATTCTTTATTAGAAGTTTTTAATCAAGATTATATAAGAACAGCAAGAGCGAAAGGTTTGAGCGAATTTCAAATCATAAAAAAACATGCCATTAAAAATGCTATGAATCCTGTAATTACGGCAATTTCAGGATGGTTTGCTTCAATGTTGGCAGGAGCTGTTTTTGTCGAATATATTTTTGGGTGGAATGGCTTAGGAAAAGAAATTGTAAATGCATTAAATACCTTAGATTTGCCAGTGATAATGGGTTCAGTATTAATAATTTCAGTAATGTTTATTATTATTAATATTTTTGTTGATGTCATATATTCATGGTTAGACCCTAAGGTAAGTTTGCAGTAGGCAGTAGTAGTCTACAGTTTTGAATGCAGTAAAAATTAATAGTAACTAAAAATAAAAGTTCCTTCCCTTTGGGAAGGCTAGGATGGGCTTATGAGAAAACATATAGTAGCAGGTAATTGGAAAATGAATAATGATTTACCTCAAACGCAAACGTTAATTGATAATTTAAAACAACAAAATAAAGCATCTGATGCTGAAGTAATGATTGCTCCAACGTTTACTAATCTTTGGCATGCATTTGAATCGCTTAGAACAAATGATATTGAAGTTATTGCTCAGAATATGCATTTTGCTGAAAATGGTGCCTATACAGGTGAAATTAATGCAAGTATGCTTAAGAGTATAGGAATTCAAACTGTGATTCTTGGTCACAGTGAGCGTCGTGCCTATTACAACGAAACTGACGAATCTCTTGCTAAAAAGGTAGATACCGCACTAAGTAATGATATGCGAATTATTTTTTGTTTTGGTGAAGAACTTCAAGATAGAAAATCAGGCAATCATGAGCATGTTGTAGAAAGTCAAATTAAAAATGCATTATTTCATTTAGAAGCTTCGGCTTTTAAAAATATTGTATTGGCTTATGAGCCAGTTTGGGCAATTGGCACTGGAGAAACAGCAAGCCCAGAACAAGCTCAAGATATGCATAAATTTATCAGAGAAACATTAGCAAATAAATATGATGAAACCATTGCTGACAGTGTTTCTATACTTTATGGAGGTAGTGTAAAGCCTGATAATGCTCAAGAAATTTTTTCAAAACCAGATGTTGATGGTGGGCTTATTGGAGGAGCAGCTCTCAAGGCAGAAGATTTCTTCGCCATTGTAAATGCATTTTAAGCATGTCAAATCAAACATACTTAGGTTATTATTTTAATGTAAAACCTTTACACTCCCGAAGTGTCGGGATTGAAATTTTAATTGCAGAATTAGGTTATGCTGGCTTTGAAAGTTTTGTGGAGACTGAGGAAGGTGTAACTGCTTATATTCAAAAGGAGGAATGGCGTGATACCATTCTTGAAGACATTCAAATTTTATCCCGAAGTGTCGGGACCGATGAATTTGAAATCACTTATACTTTTGATGAAATAGAACAAACCAACTGGAATGAAGAATGGGAAAAAAATTTCAATCCTATTGTAGTAGATGATTTGTGTACAGTTCGTGCACCTTTTCATGAAACATTTAATACTAAGTTTGATATTGTTATTGAGCCGAAAATGAGTTTTGGAACTGGTCATCATGAAACGACACATATGATGATTCAACACATATTAAAAAATGATTTCTCAGGAAAAACAGTTTTAGATATGGGTTGTGGTACTGGAGTTTTAGCGATTCTTGCAGAACTGAAAGGAGCATCAAAAATTGATGCTATCGATATTGATAATTGGTGTTACTTAAATAGTTTGGAAAATGTGGAGCGAAATAATTGTGAAAATGTTTCTGTTTATGAAGGAGATGCAACACTTCTTCAAGGAAAAACGTATGATATTATTATAGCTAATATTAATAGAAATATTTTATTGCAAGATTTGCAAAAGTATACAAGTTGTTTATCAAAAAACGGAATTCTTTTTTTAAGTGGATTTTATGAAAACGATATAAAAATTATTGAAGCAGAGTGCAATAAGTACATGTTAAAATTAGTTGAAACATTAGAAAGAAACAACTGGGTTTCATTAAAATTATTAAATTAGTTGCAGAAAAGTATTAAAAAAATGAGTTCCAAAGAAAAAGCAAAAAAAGAAGTCCTCGTTGATGTATTGGAGCAGAGCTTAAATGAGATTGTTTTGTATAATGATGATGTAAATACGTTTGACCATGTAATTGACACACTTATTTATGCTTGTGATCACACGCCTGAACAAGCAGAACAATGCTCAATATTAGTACATTATAAAGGAAAGTGTACAGTAAAAACTGGTATATATGACGAGCTAGAACCAAGATGCTCCATGCTGTTAGATGCTGGATTAAGCGCTGAGATTGTTTAAGGAATTTTTACACACAAATAAATTAAGAATCTAAGAATCAATTGATTATAGGCGTAATGGTTCTTATTCTATTAATTAAATCAATAATTTTCACTATATTACTATATAAATTTTATTAAAAGAGAAAAGAAGGTCTTATCCTTTATAAAAATTTAAAAAAAGTATTATGATTAAAAAAGTTATTTATGTTATGCTAATTTTAATTAGTATTCCTTACCTGACTTATTCTTGCTCAAATGATGATGGAGAAAATAAGAATCAACCACCAGCATCATTCAATTTGATAACTTCAGGGACTGTTACCGTAACTCCCAACTTAATTTGGACAGCATCTACAGGTCCAGATGGAGATCAAGTTTTTTATGATGTTTATCTCTCAGAATTAGATTCCAATTTAATATTGCTTGTAAATGATTTGTCATCGGTCAATTATCAAATCTCTGGAAACCAGACTTTGGAGGTTAATGAAAACTATCAGTGGCAAGTAATTGCTAAAGATAATAATGGAGGTGAAACTTCAAGTGAATTGGGCGGATTTATGACTTTAAATTAATTGCTAATATTAACCGTAATATTTTACTTAAGGATATAAAAGCATATTCAAAGTCTTTAAGTAAAAAGACATCTTATTTTTAAGCGGATTCTATAAAAACGACATACCAATTATTGAAGAAGAATGAATTAAATATGATTTAAAACTTGAAGAAATAATTGGGTTGCTTTAAAATTCATGAATTTGTAAAAAATTTGTAGATGAATACAAAGGGAAAAATATCGGAGAAGGTATTATTTAAGGGAGAAGTTGTTGTTCAAAATGAGATTGTGTTGTATAAAGATGAAGTAAATACTTTCGACCATGCTATAGGTACACTTATTGATGTATGTGAGCATTCTCAAAACAAGCCGAATAATGTTCTGTTATTGAGCATCATAAAGGGTAATGTATTGTAAAAACAGTAAGGGTAATGTATTGTAAAAACAGTTTCTTGTGAGGATTTAGAACCAAGGTGTTCTATGCTTATCGAAGCTGGCTAAAGTGTAGGAATTATATAAAAAAAACTCTGAAATTTTTCAGAGCTTTTTACTTCATTTTTTTTATTCTATTGAATAACTTATTCAGTTCTTATAATGTTGAGGGACAAACAAAGTCCGTTAAAGGCATATCAGTTTTTTTAATGGCACCAAATCCGCCAGCTATATCAACTAAATTATTAAAACCTCTAGCTTTTAATATTGAAGCTGCAATTACTGAGCGATAACCACCTGCACAGTAAATATAATAGGTTTTGTTAGTTGAAATATCATTCATCTTATCATTGATGAAGTCTAAGGCAAAATGTAGCGCATTTTCAATATGACTAGATGCAAATTCACCATCTTTTCTAACATCTAAAATGTTTAAATCGCCTTCTCTAAATCTATTTGCAAATTCTTCAGCTGAAATAGACTTTAAGATTTCAATATCTTTACCTGCAGCTTTCCAAGCATCCATTCCGCCTTTAAGATAACCTAATGTATTGTCATAACCAACACGAGATAGTCTTGTTATTGCTTCTTTAGATTTTCCTTCAGGGACAATTAATAAAATAGGTTGTTTTAAGTCAGTAATTAAAGCTCCAACCCATGGCGCAAAACTTCCATTAAGTCCTATAAATATTGAATTTGGAATATGACTTTTTATATAATCTGATTGTGGTCTGACATCAAGAACTAAAGCTCCTTCATGATTTGCTAAGGCTTCAAATTCAGTAGCATCTAAGGCAACATCTCCAGTTTGTAATACTTTTTCAAAGGAGTCATAACCCATTTTGTTGAGCATAGCATTTTTAGCAAAATATTGTGGTGGTGGTGGAATACCATCCAGCACTTCTTTTACAAATTCTTCCTTTGTCATATCTGCACGTAGTGCATAATTGGTTTGTTTTTGATCACCAATAGTTCCAACGGTTTCTTTACTTAAATTTTTTCCACAAGCTGAACCAGCTCCATGAGCAGGGTAAACGATAACATCATCAGCTAATGGCATAATTTTGGCTCTTAAAGATTCGAATAACATTCCTGCTAAATCCTCTTTAGTTAAGTCAGACTTAATAGCTAAATCTGGACGGCCAACATCACCTAGAAATAAAGTGTCACCTGAAAATATTGCGTGATTTTTACCGTTTTCATCTATCAATAAAAAAGTTGATGATTCTAACGTATGGCCTGGAGTGTGTAAAACTTTAATAGTAATTTTTCCAAGTCTAAATTCTTCATTATCTGTTGCAATATAAGCCACATACTCTGTAGATGCTCCTGGTCCAAAAACAATGGTTGCACCAGTTTTTTTAGCTAAATCAACATGTCCTGAAACAAAATCGGCGTGAAAATGCGTTTCAAAAACATATTTAATTTTCGCGTTTTCAGCATTTGCTTTATCAGTGTATTGTTTGGTTTCTCTTAAGGGATCAATAATTGCGACTTCGCCATTTGACTCAATATAGTAAGCGCCTTGAGCAAGGCATCCTGTATATAGTTGTTCTATTTTCATATTTTAAGTATTTATGCAAAGATACAAAGCTTTGCTATTTTGTTTTGTGATATTTTTCAGATTCGTTTAATACAATTCTTTATAAATAATGTATAGTGCCATTAGTAGTGTAAACCATCCAAACCCTTTTTTAAGTTTCTCTCCGCTAATAAATTTAGTTACATATACACCAATAAGTATCCCTATAATAGAAATTACTGTAAAGGTTAATAAGAAATTCCAGTCAATAGCTAGGTTTTGCACATCGCCTAAAAAGCCAATTAATGATTTTGCTGAAATAATAATTAGAGACGTACCAACTGCTAATTTCATTGGGAGTTTAGCAAGCAGAACAAGCGCAGGAATAATGAGAAATCCTCCCCCAGCACCAACTATTCCTGTTAGAATACCAACAACTATTCCTTCAATAATAATTAATGGAATATTGTAAGTGATTTCTTGTTCTTCAGAGGTTGCTTTTTTTCTGGTTTTTATCATTGAAACTGAAGCTAAAAGCATAATGACTGCAAAAAACATCATTATAAATATGCTCTTAGTAACTTCAAAATCAAAAATTGTAAAGAGCGAATCAGGTATTGCAGGAACTAAATAGCGTCGAGTTAAATACACAGCTATAAATGCTGGAATAGCAAATATAATAGCAGTGCGTATATCAACCATTTTATTTCTAAAATTTTGAAATGCTCCAAAGAGTGAAGTTGTACCAACAACAAAAAGAGAATAGGCTGTCGCTGTAACAGGGTTTAGCCCTATTAGATAAACTAAAATTGGAACTGTAAGTATTGAACCACCTCCACCAATAAGACCAAGAACGAGTCCAACTACTAAGGCTCCAATATATCCTAAAATTTGATTTGTATCCATACTTAATGCGGAAGCTTATCTTTTAAAACTCCATAAATAAACGTACCAATAATTGCAGCTGCTATAGCGATTAGCATAGAGTAAATTCCAGTTCCTAAGAGTACATACATTGGTCCAGGACAAGCACCAATTAAGGCCCAGCCAAAGCCAAAAATTGTTCCGCCAACAATATACCTTGTAAACCCTCTCTCCTTTTTAGGTACAAATATTTCTGCACCATTTAAGGATTTTAAATGACTACGTTTTGATAGCTGCAAAAATATAATTCCTGAGGCTATTGCAGTTCCAATGATACCATACATATGAAAAGATTGAAATCTGAACATTTCGTAAATACGATACCAAGAAACGGCTTCAGATTTAACTAAAACAATTCCAAAAACAATACCAACAAGTAAATATTTTAGAAACTTCATGCTTAAAAAATTATTGGAAATAAAAAATTAGCCATAACCAAACCTCCGATAAAAAAGCCAATAACGGCAATTAGTGAAGGACGTTGTAAACTACTAAGTCCAGTTATTGCATGCCCTGATGTACAACCTCCAGCATAACGTGTTCCAAATCCAACTAAAAGACCACCAATAATTAGTAAAGAAAGTCCTTTTAATGATAGTACTGCATCCATGTTGAATAACTCATTAGGTAATAACGTTTGACCTGCATTTGAAAAGCCGAGTGCTTCTAATTCCGAAATTGTTGTTGAACTAAGATTAGTTCCACTATCATTAGATAGAAATTGAACAGCAATAAAACCACCAATAATAGCTCCAAGAACTACAACTAGGTTCCATGAATAGTCTCTCCAATTCATTTTAAAAAAGTTTGAATACTTTCCTGCTCCTCCAATCGCGCACATGGTACGAAGATTAGATGACACTCCGAAGTTTTTTCCAAAGTACAGTAGAAGGGCCATTACCAAGGCAATAAGAGGTCCTGAAACATACCAAGGCCATGGATTTAATATTAGTTCCATTTTGTTTCGTGTTTATTTTGCAAATGTAATTTATATATAATCTTCAAAAGTAATTTGTGTTGCCTAAAAGTTTAGAACTTCTATTTTGTTTCTACCAAGCTTTATTTTTCCTTCAATTTCTAATTGTTTTAGAAGTCTTGAAACAACTACTCTAGACGTATTTAAGTCTTCGGCTATGTTTTGGTGAGTATTATGGATGATTTCTGAAGCATTCAATTTAACTTGATCTACAAGATATTTATATAAACGCTTATCCATTTTCATAAACGCCAAGGTGTCTATGGTTTCAAGCATTTCGTTGAATCTGGTTTGATAGCTCTGTAAAATGAAGTTTCTCCAATCTTCATAATAGCTTAACCATTCCTGCATTTTTAAAACAGGAATCATAATTACTTCCGAAGCTTTATCAGTAATAGCTCTAATTTTGCTCGTTTTACTACTGATACAACAAGTTAATGACATTGCACAAGTATCGCCAGATTCAAGAACATATAAAAGTAGCTCGTTGCCTTGTTCATCCTCTCTTAATACTTTTATGTTTCCTTCAATTAAAATAGGAACAAATTCTAATTTTTGATTTATATCAATAATTATTTCGTTTTTTGCATAGGTCTTTAATTCACCATTACTTGAAATATCATCTAGAAGATCTTTATTAAAAATGTAGCTTAAAGTTTTTAGCTTTTCTAAGTTAACCATGCACCAAAAATAGCCATTTAGATTTTGACACTAAATTCTTTTGTTAGAAAAAATTATCACTTATATTTGCATCCTCAAAAATGGCCTCGTAGCATAACTGAATAGTGCACTTGATTACGGCTCAAGAGGTTGCAGGTTTGAATCCTGCCGAGGTCACCAATGATATTAAAGCTTTCAAGAGATTGAAGGCTTTATTTATTTTTGTCTTTTTTTATTTTCAAAATCAGAACTTGAAGTAAAGGCCACCAATAAGAGCCAATCTTAATAAAATCGAGTTACTTAAATTTACAGGTATTATTTTAATCTAATGCACGTTTAGTTACATATAACCTCCAGCCAAATATTGCCATTTGTAATTTGGTTGCTTTGCTTAAATCTAGACCTTGTTTGGTAAAACTAGGTAGTACTGTTTTATTAACTTTTGCCAATATTTTGAAAAACTGTTTTTTCATCTATGTTTTATTACAAAGAGTATAAAAATAGTAAAACTTATTATAGGATTAAGCTTGCAATTTTAAAGGATAATAATGATTAGGATATTTACAATATCTATAATAAACTTGGTAAGTAAAATCATAAGCGTTCTTTTTTTGAGGTTACTAATTAGTTCGATTTTTTGAATGAGCCCTAAATATAGATTTTTGGTATTATTGTAACCAAACAAAACTCAAAAAAAATGATAGAATAGAGTATATTATTATAAGCAAAAAGACAAAACAAGTTTTTAATTAAAACATTTATATTTCAAATGAATTTTAAATTGTTACTATAAAATATAGTTATTATTAAATTTTGTAATAATTCAAGAGCTTTTTTGAATATATTTTTAAAACCAAGACAAAAAAAACACAAAAAAGAGTTGTTTTTGGCAATTTCATCCTTTTTTTAACTGTTATGCATAAAAAAGAGATTTCAATGCCTGAAGCCTTTTTTAATCAACTTAACCTATAAAAAAGATTAATTTTTTTCATTTTGGTAGTAATTATAATAATGCCATCTTTGTCTTTATCTCCATACGATTTTGCAGCAACTTCTCTTTATATCTTATATAGATTTCAAATTAATTGTTAAATTATGGAATAAGTGAAAAATAATTTTCGCTATCTAATAAATAGATACTTACATTTGTGAAAAACCCACTTTCATGAATCATAAAATCACATTATTAGTTACGCTTTTTATTAGCCAGTTAACATTCAGTCAAGTTGTAATCAATGAGCTAGACTGCGATTCTCCAGGTGCTGAAACCATGGAGTTTTTAGAACTGCTTTCAGAAACTCCAAATTATCCATTGGACGGTTTTGTAGTTGTTTTTTTTAATGGCTCTGATTCTGGTGGGAATTCCAGTTATTTTACAATAGATTTAGATGGCTATACCACAGATATTAACGGATTGCTACTTATTGGGAGTAATTCAGTAAGTCCTGTGCCACAATATTTAATTGCAGAAAATGTGATTCAAAACGGACCAGATGCCGTTGCAATTTACCAAGCTGATGATTTTGATTTTCCTGAAGAAACTTTGGCTACTATCGATAGCTTAATAGATGTGCTCATGTACGATACCAATGATGCCGATGATACAGATATGATTAATATATTTAATCAGCATCCAAACTTTACCGATCTTCAACAAATTAATGAAGGCCCAGGAAATAATCCAAATTCAATCCAACGCTTTGTGGATGAGTTTGATGTAGTAACTTATACATCTACAACGCCAACACCAAGACAGCTGAATGATGGAAGTGGTGTAGTGCTTAATGGTATAAGTATTTCTGTTTCGCAGGCACAATATAATGAAGATGACACTTTTGGTATCGCATTTACAACGGAACAAAATGTGACCGAAACCTTAAATTTTGATATTCTTCTGGAAAATGGCACATTTGACACTTCAGATTTTACTGGCAATACATCGTTGACCATTGCTGTAGGACAAAATACAACAAGCACAACAATTACTTTGGTTGATGATAGTGACGATGAAGGTGATGAGGTCGTGAACCTGCGGTTTGCAAGTCTGCCTGCAGCATATTTAGCATTAAACAACAATTTAAAAATACGTGTTGTAGATAACGATTTTACAATGGCATCTTTCGGTATACCAACTAATCCTACTTATAACATGGTATCAAGTACACAACCTGATGGTTATTACAATAGTTTGAATGGTCTGGCAAATACTGGTTTGCGCCAAGCGTTACAAGATATTATTGCTGAAGAAGGCGTGGTAAGGGCACAAACCTATGCTGATAATGTTGATATTTTAAAGAAAGCAGATCAAAACCCTGCCAATAGCAATCAGGTTTGGTTGCTGTATACTGAAGAAGGTAGGGCAAAGTTAGATTACCAAACTAGCTCAAACAATAATGGAAAATGGAACAGGGAACATACATACCCTCGTTCTCGTGGTGGTTTTAATAGTCTTGAAGATTTAGATGATATTGCAGATGGTAAGGATATATTTTGGAACACAACTGCAGATTCTCTTCGTCATGGAAACTCAGATGCACATGCCTTAAGAGCAGCTGATGCTATTGAGAATAGTACAAGAAATAATCAGCATTACGGACAATATACTGGTCCAATAGGCACCTTAGGAAGTTTTTATGGAGATGTAGCCAGAAGCGTCTTGTATATGGCAGTTAGGTACAATGGCTTAGAGGTTGTAAATGGCTTTCCTGAAGGAACTATTGGTGAGTTGGGAGATTTGGCAACCTTATTGGAATGGCATCGCAATGATCCGCCTGATGATTTTGAAATGAACAGAAACAATATAGTCTATACGTGGCAGCTTAATAGAAATCCATTTATAGATCAACCAGATTTGGTAGAATACATTTGGGGAAATATGGTTGGGCAAGCTTGGGATCAAAACTTAAGTGTTGGTAATGTGAATGAACTTGATGTAAGAGTATATCCTAATCCAGCCGACAATAGGGTTTACATTAAAGGCGTTCAAGGCGATGCTAAAATAAATGTGTTTTCAATTGAAGGACGAAAATTGGCAAGCCTTAAAATGAATACTCAGAATTATGTAGATTTAAACTTACCTAGCGGCATGTATCTTATGCATATTTCTACTCAAGGGAAAACAAACGTTCAAAAGATAATTATTAAGTAAAAAAAAGAGGCTTAAAACTAAAGCCTCTTTTTTATCAAATCTTAATTAAAAGATTAGTTTTTTTTCTTTTTTGTAGTAATTACAATCACACCATTTTTACCTTTGTCGCCATACAGCTTGGTTGCTGATTTCCCTTTTATAACGTTTATGGATTCAATGTTGTCTGTATCGATCTTGTCTAATTTCTTATTTCTTGTTTCTTTGCCATCAATAATTAATAAGGCATTTTTACCCAATACATTGGTATCAAGGTATTTTCTATCCTTAATTTCGGTATCATCCAAGATAAATTTTAAATCGGAAACCGAATTGTTGATTTTTGGGTTGCTGTTTTTGCTCTTGGTATAAATTAAAACAACACCATCTTTACCTTTGTTGCCATACAGTTTAGTAGCGGCTTCGCCTTTTAAAACATTTACTGAGGCTATGTTGTTTGGGTCAACATCATCAAGATCCTTTTTTGCGACTTCTTTGTCATCTACTATATATAACGGATCTTCTAATCCATCTTTTTTTTCATTTGTTGATATAAAAATTTTGTTTTCACCTTTGCCTAAACTTTTAATTGAAAAATTTGAATTGACGTCTCCTGACCAAAGCTCACCATTTTCAGATGATTTTATAATCACTTTTCCTTTATTATCCTTGTTTATTATTAGTTCATCTTTTTCACCTCCATCACTATGAATAAAAATATTACCATCTTTATCTATTGTGCCATTTAAGCTTTTTTTGTCTTTGTTAAAATCTTTTTGGATAAGAATATTACCATCGTTATCTTTCAATTCTTTTATAATTCTTCTTTGAATAGTCTTTCCCTTTATATCCTTAACAATAATTGTGTCACTTGTAGTAGTTGCATTGCCTTTTAGTTCAATCACTTTATCACCTTCAGAAATCACAAATACATTTTTGTCTTTTATTTTCACATTTCCATTAAATCTGATGGAGTCAGCAGTAATTACTGAGCTATCTACATTGGCACTTCTAAGTACAAAAACATTATTACTTTTTCCTGATTTTTTTATTGTGACTACACCATCTTCATGTATGTATTCATAATCTTTATCATGCAGAATACGGTTGGTGTTTCCTATTGAAATGGAGTTGTCCTTGGCATTGTAAGTAATCCTTATGGTTTTTATGGCAGAATCATTATCAATTGAAAAATTCGCGTTTGATTTGTCGGACTTTGCATCAATTTTAAGTGCAGTAATTTCATTGCCGCTATTGCGCTTTACACCTTTTATTTTAAGCGAAACTCCTTGAGTTTTTAACTTGGTGATAACATTGTCTAACTGCGCATCTGTAAAAGTGCTTTCAATAAAATAGATTGCAATATCTTGTTTCGCAATTGAACTAGACTTTAGTAAATCAGCTTTATTTGCTGTTTTATTTGATGTTTCAGAAACCATTTTCTCAGCTATTGCATAAGTTTCAACAGTTGATGATTCAAAGTCATTAAGGTCTAAAACTGAACTTTCAGTTTTGATTGCAGATTGTTTTTCAATATAAATTTCCTTTGTATTGAAACTCATTAAGAATACAACTAAGGCTGGAAGAATAAATAAAAATTTCAACTTATTTCTGTTGTTTGATCTGTTTTTGTGTAACATAACGATTCGTTTTTTGATTAATGAATTATAAAAATTATTGGTCAGTGCCATTTGGTAATTTGGAGCACTTGTTTTAAGTAATAAATGTTGATAGCTCTTTTTACAGTTTGTTATTGCTTGTACATTTTTGTCTGCAATAAATTCTAAATTTTGACGTAAATCTTTTTTGTAAAGCCAAATAAAAGGATTGAACCATAGGAAAATACTAGTTAGTTCTACTAGTAATATATCTATGGAATGCAACTGTTGTGCATGTACTTTTTCATGAGTTATTATTTGCTTTAATTCTGTATTATTAAAATGATTTGGATTAAAAACAATCCAATTAAAAAATGAAAAAGGAGATAAGGCATTTTTAGTAATGACATATATATATGTTGCGATGCGTTGTTTTGTGCTCTTGATAAATAGTACAACCAATGATCCGAATTGAAATAAAAACCTCGATAAGAAAAATAAAACACCAGCTAAATAAATGTAAGTTAATATAGTAGCTAGGCTAATTTGGTTGTCTGTAACGATTGTTTGTGATATAGCATCACCAAATCCAAAAGCAGTCTCAGTAAGTGTTGGTTCTAATTCAATATATTTTGGGATTACTATTAATGGTAGAACAAAAGCTGTTATTAATCCTATTAATAAAAACAATCGATTAGATTCAAAGAAGGTTTCACGATTTAAAAACAGTTTATAACATGTATAGAACAAGATAAGGATGGCACTTACTTTAATTAAATATTCCATGATTATTTATTGTTTTCAATAAGGTTAATAATTTCTTTTAGTTCTTTAACACTGATTTTTTCTTCTTTAGCAAAAAATGATACTACATTTTTGTATGAACTGTTGAAGTAATTGTCAATAGCTGTATTAAAAAAGCGGTTTCTGTAGTCTTCTTTTTTTATGATAGGAAAGTACTGATGCGTTTTTCCATAAGCAGTATGATTTACATAACCTTTATCTTCTAGATTTCTAACAATCGTAGATAAAGTATTATAATGAGGTTGGTCTTCATTTATTTCTGCAAGGATGTCTTTTACAAAAGCTTTTTCCAGCTTCCATAAAATGTGCATAATTTCTTCTTCTTTGTTTGTTAGTTTTTGCATAATTATCAATTTGAATACAAACGTATAACTATTTTTATAGTTATACAACTACAAATACAGTTATTTAACTAATAATTTAGTTTTTATTATGAAATTTTAAGAAAAGATGAGGATTAATTACTTAAGAGGTAATTCTTTTTATCTTCGCAAAAAAAAGATTTAATGAGCTTTGTTTTGGTCATTCTCGGATTTATTCTTCTCGTAATAGGAGGTGAGTTTTTAGTTAGAGCATCAGTAGGGCTATCTTTTAAACTAAGTATTTCAAAATTTGTTATTGGGATGACAGTTGTGTCATTTGCCACTTCTGTTCCAGAATTATTAGTGAGTTTGAATGCTGCGCTTTCAGGGTCTCCAGCAATTGCCATAAACAATGTTGTTGGATCAAATATTGCAAATATTGGACTGGTGTTAGGAATTATTGCAATTGTTGGAAGTATCTCTGTTGGTAAGACATTTTATAAATTGAATTGGCCAGTTTTGATGCTTTTTTCCATGGCTTTATATTATTTCCTTTATAATGATAATCAGCTAATATTTTGGGAAGGTTTGATTTTATTTAGTGCTTTGATAGTGTTCTTATTTGTTTTATTAAGACAAGCAAAAAAAGATACTTATGCTGAAGAAGTTGATGAAACATTAGCCGTTGTTTCTTATTTCAAAATAGGTATTTGGTTACTAATTGGAGGAATTGCATTGTATTTTGGTTCAGAATGGTTAGTTGATGGAGCCATAGATATGGCCAAAATTTTCGGTGTAAGTGAAGCAGTAATATCAGTTTCTGTAGTTGCTATAGGTACTAGTGTTCCAGAATTGGCAGCATCAGTAATTGCTGCTGCAAAAAAAGAGAAAGCGATTTCATTAGGTAATCTAATTGGATCTAATATTTTTAATATTGGCTGGGTTTTAGGTCTTACTTCTATGATTAAGACCATTCCAGTAACTGAACCACAAATTATTACTAGAGATATTTTCTGGATGATTGCATTTGCCGCTGTACTGATTCCAATGATATTAATTCCTAAACAGCATGAAATTAGTAGGTCAAATGGATTTATACTTATTTTAGGTTATGGAATATTTATCTTTTTAGTCTTTGCCTAGTAATTTAATAGGTTATTAACTACTTTTTATCGAATTGTTTATAATTCACCCTATTTTTTTAAGGGTTAAAAGACTATTAATATACTTTTTTATTAAATTTGCCCTTTAATTTATAATAAATAAAGATTTTTATCATGTCAACCTTGAGATTTCACGCAATCAAAGAAACTTTAAACCGGAAACCTTTAAAAATTATTGAGAATGAACGTCGTTCTGCAATTTTTGGAGCAAATGTATTTAATGAGACTACGATGCGACAGTCCTTAACCAAGGATGCATATAATAGTGTTATAGATGCTATTGAGAATGGATCAAAAATTGATAGAGGAATTGCCGATCAAATTGCTTCTGCAATGAAAGATTGGGCACTTTCTAAGGGTGTTACACATTATACACATTGGTTTCAACCATTAACAGGAGCTACTGCTGAAAAGCACGATGCTTTTTTTGAAACAATTGGAGGTGGATTAGCTGTTGAGAAATTTGGAGGAGGACAATTAGTACAGCAAGAACCAGACGCTTCTTCATTTCCAAATGGAGGAATTAGAAACACTTTTGAAGCTCGTGGATATACAGCTTGGGATCCAACATCACCAGCATTTATTTATGAAACAACATTATGTATTCCTACTGTTTTTGTGGCTTACACAGGAGAGGCACTTGATTATAAAACGCCTTTGTTAAGAGCATTAAATGCTGTTGACAATGCAGCAGTTTCCGTAGCAAAATATTTTGACAAAAATGTAAAGAAGGTAAATGCTTCTTTAGGTTGGGAACAGGAATATTTTTTAATTGATAGTGCTTTAGTAGCAGCAAGACCTGATTTAGCATTAACAGGAAGAACCTTATTAGGACATTCTCCTGCTAAAGGGCAACAATTGGACGACCATTATTTTGGAACCATACCTAATCGTGCAATGTCTTTCATGCGTGATCTTGAAACAGAATGTATGCTTTTAGGTATTCCAGTAAAAACAAGACATAATGAAGTAGCGCCTAACCAATTTGAATTAGCACCTATCTATGATGAAGCTAATCTGGCAGTTGATCATAATTCACTATTAATGGATGTGATGGAAAAAATTGCGTATCGTCATAATTTTAAAGTGTTGTTTCATGAGAAGCCGTTTGCAGGTGTTAATGGTTCTGGAAAGCATAATAATTGGAGTTTAACTACTAATACAGGCGTAAATTTATTAAGTCCTGGAAAGACACCAATGAGTAACTTACAATTTTTGACATTTTTCATAAATACTATTAAAGCTGTAAATGAATACGAAGAATTACTTAGAGCCTCAATAGCAAGTGCAAGTAATGATCACCGTTTAGGTGCAAATGAAGCTCCTCCAGCAATTATTTCGGTATTTATTGGAGAACAGTTGACAAAAGTTCTTAATGACCTAGAAGGTGTAACAAAAGGGAAATTATCACCAGAGGAAAAAACGGATTTAAAACTTAATGTTGTAGGTAAAATTCCTGAAATTCTATTAGACAACACAGACAGAAACAGAACGTCACCTTTTGCCTTTACAGGAAATAAATTTGAATTCAGAGCAGTTGGTTCAACTGCAAACTGTGCAAATCCTATGACTGTTTTAAACTCAATAATGGCGAAACAATTAATTGAGTTTAAAAAAGAAGTGGATACTCTGATTAAAGAGAAAGACATGAAAAAGGATGATGCTGTATTTAATGTGCTACGTGAATATATTAAAACGTCAAAGAATATTCTTTTTGAAGGAAATGGCTATGGAGATGAATGGCAAATAGAAGCTAAAAAACGTGGTTTAAGTAATAATAAAACTGCACCTGAAGCTTTAAAAGCAAGAGTTGCAAAGAAAACAATTAACTTATTTGAAGAGTTAGGTGTTATGAATAAAACTGAAATCGAAGCACGTTATGAAATTGAAGTTGAGGAATACACACTTAGAATTCAAATTGAAGGTAGGGTGTTAGGAGATATTGCTAGAAATCATGTGATACCTACAGCTGTAAGATATCAAAATATTTTAATTGAAAATGTTAAAGGTCTGAAAGATATTTACGATAAAGACTTTAAAAAGTATGCAAAAGAACAACTAGAGTTAATTCAAGATATTTCTGGTCATATTGAAACAATAAACTCTGGTGTGACAAAAATGACTAATGAACGCAAAAAAGCAAATGCGATAGAAGATTCAGTTAAACGAGCTGATGTATACTGTAATAAAGTAAAGCCGTTGTTTGATGAAATTCGTTATAGTTGTGATAAATTAGAGCTGTTAATTGACGATGAGCTTTGGCCATTGACCAAATACAGGGAAATGCTTTTCACAAAATAAATTTTCAAACCTTTAAAAGCCTCTTTATCGAGGCTTTTTTTATGGATTTTTGTAAAAAAGTAAATACATTCTTACTTTTTTGATGCTATTTGTCGATATTTTTTCATAAAATTCTTAGTAGTTCAACTAATTATTTTCACAACTTATCGAAATTATAGCCCAAATAGTGCTAGTAATGCTACTGCATGGTAGTTCACATTCTTATTTTGCTTAAATTTGTAGTGCTATTAATCTATATTTTAAAAATGAAAAAGTTACTATTAAGTGTTGCGGCACTTATGTTCGCGACTTTGTTATTCTCTCTTGGAGACTCTAGAGAAAACAATAAAGAGGTATCTCAAGACAATCCTGTAGTGGTTGTAAATGATATTGATTTGACTCCTTAATTACTTATCGAGTCGATTATCTTTAAGAATTTAAAGCTTATTTTGCTTAAAACCTTCTTGTTTTTAATTACTAAATATATTTATTGTTGAAATTTTAGTACTCATTTCATTCAATTTATTATATTCGCAACCCCTTTAATCTTATGTGAATATGAGTTTCCTGCTTGATTAATAGCATAAGATTATGAGTACAACGTTATTTAAGCGTATATTTTTTGTGAGTTCATTTTTGATTTTTGGCAATTATTCTTTTGCTCAAAACCAAGATAGTTTATCTACTAAATCACTAAAATTATCAAGATTTGGAAATGAGTTGAGAGGTAAAAATGCCATATCCTTAGGTGTAGGTACTTCAGTGATGAATGGTGATCTGGCTAATCCAATATTTGAAATTTATAGCCATATTGGTTACAAACGTTTTTTGGGTTCTTCAATTGCCATCAATTTGGGTTATCATAAATTCAATTTAGCTTTTGAAGATGTTTTTAACGAAGGTTTTATGTCTTTCGATTTAAATTTAGAATGGTACATGTCTCCACATAAAACATTTACTCCTTTTATTTTTGCTGGTGCAGGTTATCACGCAGCTAATCATTTTGAAACTACCGAAACCAAAATTCAAGGAGGTGCTGGTTTTGAGTATTTATTAACTGAACGAATTGGTCTTAAATTATTTGGCGATTACAATTACATGTTTACAGATGAAGTTGAAGGATTGGTTTTTGGAGAATCTGACGATGCTTATTGGCGAGTTGCGTTTGGGCTCAATATCTATTTCGGAAACTATTTAAAGCCAAATAAACTAGCTAATAAAATACCAACAGTTATTAATTCAAATCAACTAGTTGATGATTATTAATAATTAATTACAATCCGTACTTTTGCATACCAAAATAATGCAATAAAAATGAGTAGTGAAGTAAGTAAAAGATATGCACAACGAGGTGTTTCTGCATCCAAGGAAGATGTACATAAAGCTATAAAAAATATAGACAAAGGGTTGTTTCCGAAAGCATTTTGTAAAATAGTTCCTGATTACTTAGTTAATGATAATGATTATTGTTTAATCATGCATGCAGATGGAGCAGGTACAAAATCGTCACTTGCTTATATGTACTGGAAAGAAACTGGAGATCTTTCTGTATGGAAAGGCATTGCTCAGGATGCATTAATTATGAATATTGATGATCTTTTATGTGTTGGAGCTACTGATAATATTATGTTGTCTTCTACTATTGGAAGAAATAAAAACCTCATTCCAGGAGAAGTTATTTCAGCAATTATTAATGGTACTGAAGAACTTATTCACGATTTAAAAACCTTTGGAGTAACTATTCATTCAACTGGAGGAGAAACTGCTGATGTTGGTGATTTGGTTAGAACTATTATTGTAGATTCTACAGTAACAGCAAGAATGAAACGTAGTGATGTTATTGATAATGCCAATATTAAAGCTGGAGATGTTATTGTAGGTTTAGAAAGTTTCGGGCAAGCTTCATATGAAAAAGAGTATAATGGAGGTATGGGAAGCAATGGCTTGACTTCTGCTCGTCATGATGTGTTTCATAAATATTTGGCTTTAACATACCCAGAAAGTTTTGATGCCTCTGTTCCGGAGGGCTTGGTCTATTCTGGACAAATGAAATTAACTGATAAGGTTGACAGATCTCCAATTGATGCTGGTAAATTAGTGCTATCTCCAACAAGAACTTATGCACCAATTATTAAAGAAATCCTTTCAAAATATAATAGCGATACTATTCATGGAATGGTACATTGCAGTGGAGGAGCGCAAACAAAAATTTTACATTATATAGATAATCTTCATATTATAAAAGACAATATGTTTCCTATTCCGCCTTTGTTTAAGTTAATACAAGAGCAATCAAAAACCGATTGGAAAGAAATGTATCAAGTATTTAATTGCGGTCATCGTATGGAACTCTATGTATCTCCACATATAGCTGACGACATTATTTCTATTTCAAAATCGTTTAATGTTGATGCTCAGATTGTTGGTCGTGTTGAAGCAAGTAATTCAAAAAAACTAACAATAAAAAGTCAATTTGGCGTTTTTAACTATTAAACCGCTTAAAATCAAATTACATGTTTTCGGGATTTTCAAAAAAGCATAGTGTATTAGTTATGCTAGTATTTTGCTTATTTTCTTTTGCAAACAATGGTCATTTAAATTCAAGTGATAGTACTAATGTTGTTGTTGATAGTTTACGTGCTGGTTGGAAAGAATTTAATAGAGCCAGTCTTGATATTAGTGAAGTTACTTTTGTTAATTGGAATGCAGGTGGGTCAAATTCTATTTCTGGACTTTTTGGTTTAGAAACAGGAAGAAACTTTAAAAAAGACCATTTGGTTTGGGAAAATAGATAGACTGCTCGTATAGGACTCAACAAGCAACAAGAGCAAAGTCTCAGAAAAACAGATGATATTTTAGAGCTCAATTCTAGGTTTGGATTTAGAAAAGACACTTTGTCCAGCTGGTATTATTCCGCAAATTTTAGTTTTAAAACACAATTTGCTAATGGCTATAATTATGCAAATAGTGATAGCGAGCCTATCTCAAAATTTATGGCTCCAGCTTATTTGTTTTTAGGTGTTGGAACCGTTTATGGAGAGCATATTGAAGAGTTTTCGGCTTATCTATCTCCTTTGACACTTAAATCTACATTTGTTTTAAATCAAGAGTTGGCAAATGCAGGATCATTTGGTGTAACTCCGGCAAAATTTGATGATGAAGGCAATTTATTATCTGAAGGTGAAAAGTTTAGAAGACAGGTTGGTATATTACTAACCAGTGCTTATGAGTCTGAGATTATGGAAAATATCTCTGTTAAAAATGAAATAAGCTTATATACTGATTATTTGAATGATTTTGGAAGTTTTGATGTAGATTGGCAAGTTAATTTTAAGTTTATAGTGAACGACTTTGTGAAGGCTTCATTGGGCTCTCATTTAAAGTATGATAATGATATAAAAATCATTAGTGAAAATATGGAAACTAATGAGAAAGAAATTTCTGGAGCAAAAGTGCAATGGAAACAACTTTTAGGTCTAGGTGTTTCAATTGTCTTCTAAAACAATTATTATTTATTTTTGTTAACTTTTTTTTGTTGATAAATTGTAAATTATTAACAATCAATAATTTACAATCATTATTTGTCAACTTTATGATTTTTGTCATGTTTCAAGTTTAATTTTTTTACGTTCTTTATGTTCTCAAAATAAAATGTAAAACTTTTAAATTAATCCTATAACATGCCAACACAAACCCAACCTATTGTAATTCCTACAACTTATTCCCAAGATGATGCTTTTGAAGCTTCTGTAAAATACTTTAAAGGAGACGATCTTGCTGCTCGCGTTTGGATAAATAAATATGCTTTAAAAGATTCTGAAGGCAATTTATACGAATTAACGCCAAACGATATGCACAAACGCATTGCTAAAGAAATAGCAAGAGTTGAATCACGTTATCCAAATCCTCTATCTGAACAAGAGATTTTCGATTTAATAAAAGATTTTAAGTACATCGTACCACAAGGAAGCCCGATGGCTGGAATTGGTAATCCTTATCAAATCGCATCGCTTTCAAATTGTTTTGTTATTGGAAACGATGGCAATTCAGATTCGTATGGCGGTATTATGAAAATTGACCAAGAGCAAGTACAACTTATGAAACGTCGTGGAGGTGTTGGTCACGATTTGTCTCACATTCGTCCTAAAGGTTCTCCTGTGAAAAATTCAGCGTTGACGTCGACAGGAATTGTGCCATTTATGGAGCGTTATTCTAATTCTACAAGAGAAGTTGCGCAAGATGGTCGTCGTGGAGCCTTAATGTTATCGGTTTCTATCAACCATCCAGATTCCGAAGATTTTATCGATGCTAAATTAGAGCAAGGCAAAGTAACAGGTGCCAATGTTTCGGTTAGAATTGACGATGAATTTATGAAGGCTGTAAAAACCAACTCAACATATACACAGAAATACCCAATTTTTAGTAGTAACCCTAAGTTATCAAAAACCATTGAAGCTAATAAACTTTGGAAAAAAATTGTTCACAACGCATGGAAATCGGCAGAACCAGGTATTTTATTTTGGGATACCATTATCAACGAGTCAGTTCCAGATTGCTATGCAGATTTGGGCTATAAAACGGTTTCTACAAATCCTTGTGGCGAAATTCCATTGTGTCCTTATGATTCTTGTCGTTTATTGGCAATAAATTTATTTTCTTATGTAGAAAATCCTTTTACAGACAAAGCAGTTTTTAATTTCGACTTGTTTAAAAAACACATTCATGTAGCACAACGCATTATGGATGATATTATCGATTTAGAATTGGAGAAAATCGATGCTATAATTGCAAAAATTGATGCTGATCCAGAAATTGATGAAGTAAAAGCAACCGAAAGAAACTTGTGGTTAAACATTAAAACCAAAGCAAGCGAAGGTCGTAGAACAGGAATTGGTATCACTGCAGAAGGAGATATGTTGGCGGCTTTAGGTATTAAATATGGAAGCAAAAAAGGGAATGCTTTTTCTGTTGAAGTACACAAAACATTAGGTATTGAAGCTTATAGAGCATCAGTTTATGCCGCAAAAGATAGAGGCGCCTTTGCTATTTTCGATGCTGAACGTGAAAAAAACAATCCATTTATCCAACGTTTAAGAGAAGCAGATGATAAGTTGTATTATGAAATGCTGGAACATGGAAGAAGAAACATTGCTTTGTTAACCATTGCTCCAACAGGAACAACTAGTTTAATGACACAAACATCTTCAGGAATTGAGCCGGTTTTTATGCCAGTTTACAAACGTAGAAGAAAAGTGAATCCGAACGATAAAAATGTACGTGTGGATTTTGTTGATGAAGTGGGAGATTCTTGGGAAGAATATGTGGTATTCCATCACAGATTCAAACAATGGATGGAAGTAAATGGTTTAGAGGTTTCAGATAATTACGACCAGAAAGAGTTGGATATTATGGTGAAAAAATCGCCTTACTACAAAGCTACTTCAAACGATGTCAATTGGATGAGCAAAGTAAGCATGCAAGGCGCAGTACAAAAATGGGTGGATCATTCTATTAGTGTCACAATTAATTTACCAAATGATGCCACCGAGGAATTGGTTGGACAATTATATATGGAAGCTTGGGAAGCAGGTTGTAAAGGTGTAACGGTTTATCGTGATGGTTCACGTTCTGGAGTGTTGATTTCAAATGAAGAAAAATCGGAAGACGATACTCAAGAATTATTAACTGCATTTCCAACCAAACGTCCTCAAGTGTTAGAAACAGATGTGGTTCGTTTTCAAAATAATAAAGAAAAATGGATTGCTTTTATTGGTTTGATTGATGGTAAACCTTACGAAGTGTTTACTGGTTTGGCAGACGATGAAGATGGAATTTTAATTCCACGTTGGGCAAACAAAGGATTAATTATTAAGAATAGAAATGAAGATGGTACATCGCGATACGATTTTCAATATAAAAATATTAGAGGTTATAAAACTACCATTGAGGGCTTATCGCATAAGTTTGATCCTGAATTTTGGAACTATGCCAAATTGATTTCAAGTACATTACGTCATGGTATGCCAATTGACAAAATTGTTGATTTAATCAATAGTTTGCAATTGGATAGTGAGTCTATAAACACATGGAAAAATGGTGTGGTTCGTGCGCTAAAACGTTATGTGGAAGATGGAACTCAAGCCAAAGGACAAACCTGTACTAATTGTAGTTCAACCAGTTTAATTTACCAAGAGGGCTGTTTAACCTGTAAGGATTGTGGTTCTTCTAAGTGCGGCTAATTATTTGCTTGTTTTAAAGCTTCAGGAAAAACATTCGGATCAAAATCCCATAATAAAGGCAATAGGTAGTAGGTAATAATTGTGATTAAAATGATACTTATTAAATTCATTAAGATTCCTGTTCGCATCATATCTGGAATTTTTAAATAGCCTGAACCAAATACAATTGCATTTGGAGGTGTTGCAACTGGTAGCATAAAAGCACAAGAAGCAGCTACAGTTATTCCAACCATAAGTGTAAAAGGATGCACATTTAAAACAAGAGCAATTGGAGCAATAATTGGCAGTAACATTGCTGTTGTAGCAAGGTTGGATGTAATTTCAGTTAAGAAGTTGACTGCAAGGATCAATACAAATAACAGCGCAAATAATGGTAACTGTTCAAATTGTGTTACTTGTGTGCCAATCCATTCTGCCAATCCACTTGTTTTAAAACCTTCAGCTAAAGCTAAACCTCCACCAAAGAGTAATAAAATTCCCCAAGGAAGCTTTACGGCACTTTCCCAATTAATAATTTTAGATTCCTTTTTGTTTTTGGTTGGTAGTAAAAACAAAATAGTTGCACTTGCCATGGCAATAATAGTATCATCAATTGCAGGAATTAGTTTTGAAATTAAAAACGAACGTGTCATCCATAAAAAAGCAGTTACACAAAAAACAATAAGGACTGTTTTTTCTTCATAACTAATCTTTCCTAAACTTGTAAGTAACCTTTTTATTTCTGATTTTCCACCTGGAAAGTCTTTTTGTTTGAATTTAAAAGCAACATTGGTTAAATACTTCCAACAGATAAAAAGTAACAAAATGGATATAGGTAAACCATAAATAATCCATTTAGAGAATGTCATTTCAATATTGTACTGCTCTTCTAAAATTCCAGCAAAAATTAAATTTGGAGGCGTTCCAATTAAGGTTGCAATGCCTCCAATGGAAGCACTGTAAGCAATTGCTAACATCAAAGCTTTTCCAAAAGTTGCATTTTCGTCTTCTTTAGTTTCAGGATTGTCCTTAAGCTGTGAAATGATTGCCATTCCAATTGGCAACATCATCACTGTTGTAGCTGTATTAGAAATCCACATGCTTAAAAATGCTGTAGCTAGCATAAAACCAAGTATAATTCGGTTAACACTTGTGCCAATGATGTTGATAACTGTAAGTGCAATTCGTTTATGTAAATTCCATTTTTCAATAGCTATAGCAATCGTGAAACCTCCAATGTAAAGAAATACATATTTATGTCCAAAAGCAGCTGTAGTGATGCTCAACTCCATAGCTCCAGTAATTGGAAACAGTATGATTGGGAGCATTGCAGTAACAGCAATTGGAACTACTTCAAAAATCCACCAAATAGCAACCCAAAGTGTCGTCGCTAATACAGCAATTCCCTCAGGAGATAAACTTTCAGGTTTAAAAAATAGTAGTGTAATTGTAAAAAATAGAGGGCCGAGAATAAGTCCAAAATGTTTTAAGGCTTTGCTTCGCATTTGTTAGTTATGATAATGCAAAATACAATTTTATAAATAAATAATTAAGTCAAACTACCTTCACTTAAATATTTGTAATCTTCAAGCTCAAGAATATTATCAATGAGTTTGGTCGCTCCGTTTTTAAGCAGATAAATTTCATCTGAAGCTTCAATAATGTTTCTGTAAAAATGATCTGTAATGATGATGACTTTCTCAACTTTTTCTTCTTCAATTAGGGCACTTATTTTTTTAACGTGTAAAGGTGCTAAATGCGAAAAAGGTTCATCTAAAAGCACTATTTTACCCTGGCTTTTAAGAACAATGTATGTTTCAACTAATCGTAATTGACCACCAGATAATTGTTTTGATTTGTATGCTTCGAAAACAGAAAATTCTTCAAATGTGTTTATAAACTCTGGCCAATCCACATCATAAATTTTAAAAACGTGTTTTAGAGATAAGTTTTTCGGAATTAACGAATGTTGTGGTAAATACTTAGCCAAATTGGTTTGGTATAATGGTTTCAAGATTGGCACATTGTCAATGCGAACCAATTTATATTTCGGTTTTAATGACCCAAATATAATTTGTAACAAACAACTTTTCCCACAGCCATTACTCCCTAAAATACCTGTCACTTTTCCAGTTTCGGCTTTGAGGTAAATACCATTTAAAATTATTTTGTCTTTAAAGTAAAGTTCTACATTGTCAATTTCTAAAATCACGTTATATATATTCTTTTATAAGTATAAGATAGGCTATAGTTATAAAAATATCAATAAAAAACATCACAGAAAACAATTTAATCGATGAAATGCCCAAGTTGTTGTAAAAAATCAATTTTCGCTTGGTATTTGTTTCATTCACAAAATACCATACAAATATTGTGAGCATTAATTTGGTTACTATTGCAGGAACAATAAACGGATTTACAACTGTAATCGCAATATTTACCAAAAATGACCAAATTACAAACGGTTTGTAAAATGCAAGTATAGTTAGGAGTTTTTGCATATAGTACCTTTAACGCAGTTAAAGCATAATTATTTTTGATTGTTAATATGTTCAAATAGGATACTATCAACAATTCATAAATTATCGTATTTTTGCCACACAATTTTAGACACTTGATGTTAGAAAAAATACAAATAATAAAACAACGATTTGATGAGGTTAATGATTTAATCATTCAACCAGATATTATATCTGATCAAAAGCGTTACGTACAGCTCAATAAGGAATACAAAGACCTAAAAAAGATTTTAGATAAAGGGCTTGTATATGAATCGCTTATGAACAATATTGTCGAAGCTGAAGAAATTATAGCTGAAGGAAGTGATGCTGAAATGGTTGAAATGGCCAAAATGCAACTAGATGAAGCTAAGGAAGAATTATCTCCGTTAGAAGAAGAAATTAAGTTCATGTTGATTCCTAAAGATCCAGAAGATGCTAAAAATGTTGTTGTTGAAATAAGAGCTGGAACTGGTGGAGATGAAGCAAGTATTTTTGCTGGAGATTTGTACAGAATGTATACAAAATACTGTAGTGATAAAGGATGGAAGGTAGATGTAGTAAGCTTAAATGATGGTACGTCTGGTGGATTTAAAGAGATTATTTTTGAAGTTAGTGGAGAAGATGTTTACGGAACTTTGAAATTTGAAGCTGGAGTACATCGTGTGCAACGTGTGCCACAAACAGAAACACAAGGTCGTGTACATACAAGTGCAGCAACAGTTATGGTGCTTCCTGAAGCCGAAGAGTTTGATGTTGAATTGGATATGACAGAAGTGCGAATTGAACGTACAACTTCTACAGGTCCTGGAGGGCAATCTGTTAATACAACCTATTCTGCAATTAAGCTACATCACGAGCCAACAGGAATGATAGTGAGTTGTCAAGATCAGAAATCATCTCATAAGAATTTGGAGAAGGCACTTAAGGTATTGCGTTCTAGATTATATGAAATTGAACTGGCAAAGAAGCAAGCAGCAGATTCCGAGAAGCGTAAAAGTATGGTGTCGTCTGGTGATCGTAGCGCAAAGATTAGAACTTATAATTATCCACAAGGACGTGTGACAGATCATAGAATAGGTTTGACATTGTATGACCTCTCCAATATCATTAATGGAGATATTCAAAAAATAATAGACGAATTAATGCTAGCTGAAAATACTGAGATGTTGAAGGCTAGTGATGATGTAATATAAATTCCTGCGAAGGCAGGAATCTCTAAAATATAAATGAAATTATATAATAGTAGATTCATACTTTCGTAAGAATGATAAATAATAAAAATTGACAACAAACCAACTCATAAACCAAATAAAAAAAAAGCAATCCTTTCTTTGTATTGGGTTGGATGTTGATTTAAATAAAATTCCGAAGCACTTATTAAAAGAAGAAGACCCAATCTTCGCGTTTAATAAAGCAATAATTGATGCAACACATCATTTATGTGTGGCTTATAAACCAAACACAGCGTTTTATGAAGCTTATGGCATAAAAGGTTGGAAAGCTCTTGAAAAAACCATAAGCTACTTAAACGAAAATCACCCTGAAATTTTCACTATTGCTGATGCGAAACGTAGTGATATTGGCAATACAAGCACCATGTATGCGAAGGCTTTTTTTGAAGACTTAGCGTTTGATAGTGTAACTGTAGCACCTTACATGGGGAAAGATTCGGTGGAGCCATTTTTAGCATTTAAGGATAAGCATACCATTTTATTGGCTTTAACATCCAACCAAGGCGCTTTTGATTTTCAAACGAAAACGGTTGATGGAACAAAATTATACAAACACGTTTTAGAAACGTCTAAGTCTTGGATAAACGCTGAAAATTTAATGTATGTAGTTGGTGCCACAAAGGCTGAATACTTTGCTGATATCAGAAAAATTATTCCAAATAGCTTTTTGTTAGTTCCAGGAGTTGGAGCTCAAGGAGGCAATTTACAAAATGTGTGCAAGTATGGAATGAATGCTAATGTTGGTTTGTTGGTAAATTCATCCAGAGGGATTATATATGCCTCTCAAGAATCTGATTTTGCACAAGCTGCTGCAAATAGTGCATCAAATTTGCAAAAGGGAATGGAGGATATCCTAGAGCAAAGATTTAGTTAGATTAAAAAGAAACATCTAAATCGTTGATTAATACTTTTTTCAAATTTAGTATATGCTGCCTTAATTTTTTAGCTTCATAATATAATACATCACTCAAACTTGCGTCAGTTTGGCGTAAATTGTACGCTTCTTCAATAACATTTGAATGTTTTTTTTCAAGTTGATTCAAGTCAATTGAATCAGGTAATACAGGTTTTACTTTCCCTACTTTACAATATTGTAAACTCATAACATATAACTTTTTACGTTTATATATATACGACTCAACTTTGTGTAAGGATCTTACACAAAGGTTAAAATAATGTGAATTTTAATTTAGTGAAATTGGTTGTTGAGGTTCTCTGTTTAAATAGCGAAGTCTATTTATTTGATGTAATATTTGAATGGCTTTGTATTCAGAAATGTCACTTAAAGCATGATCAGTTTGTCTTAAATTATAAGCTTCTTCAATAAGTTGTTTGTACTTATTGTGTAATTTATTTTGGTCTTCAATAAATTTTGACACCTTAACCATGACTAATTTTTAAAACAAAGTATTAATATATTTAAAATATTGCAATAGAGCAACTTAAATTCAACTATTGTTAATAAAAAAATCGACTTTGTATTTCTATATACTAACTAACTCCAAAAAACAAATGAGAATTTGTTTTGTTTATTATTTTAATCCAAAAGCTTAATCTTGTAATGCAAACACCTTTTTTAGTAAGTCGGTTGTTCTTGATGAAAACTTATTTCTAATGTCCTTTTCTTCAATTGCAATCATGGTATAAACGCCTTTAAGTGCTTGGCCTGTAACATAGTCGGTTAAATCTGGATTCACATTATTGGTAAAGGGAATGCTATTGTATTTGTTAATCAAATTCTCCCAAATTTGGTCTGCACCAACCTTGCTAAAAGAGCTTTTAATCACAGGATTGAATTTGTTGTATAAAGTAGTTTCTGTTTTTTGAGTTAAGTATTGTGTAGCTGCATTATCTGCGCCAAGCAATATGTTTTTAGCATCAGCAAACGTAATGTCTTTCACAGCACCTACAAATATTGGTGTGGCTTCTTTTACAGCATCTTCCGCTGCTCTATTCAATACTTTTAAGCCTTCATCAGCAAGATTTCCTAAGCCAATATCACGAAGTGCTTTATCAACTTTTTGTAATTCTTCAGGAAGTAAAATCTTTACCAATTCGTTCTTAAAAAAACCATCTTCAGCAGTTAATTTACTCACTTGCTTGTCAATACCAAAATCTAATGCTTGACGCAATCCAGAGGCAATTTCATCATTTCCCAAACCTCCACCTTGAGGTAGTTGATTCACAACTTGTTGTAATTCAGCACAAGCAGTTATATTCAAAATTAGGATTAGGGCAATTATTCTTTTAATCATAGTTTTAGGTTTTCTATCTTTAACAAAGATAATTTTTACAAATGAGAACCATTCAAATTTTATGCCTAATATTTTCTTTGGCATTATTCAATTGCAATTCCAAACAAGAAACAAAAGAGATAACCCAAGCAACCATTATAAGTAAAAAGCCGAACCAGTACATTACTGTGCTTGGTATTGCTCAGGATGCAGGCTATCCTCACATTAATTGTGAAAATGATTGCTGTAAATCGTTTTACGATGGTGATGAGTCTAAAAAATTGGTGTCTTGTTTAGGCTTGGTCGATATGATTGATGAGAAGAAATACATTTTTGATGCGACTCCAGATTTTACAGAACAAACACAAATACTTAAAACCAATCATTTAGATAATGGCAGTATTATAGATGGTTTATTTTTAACACATGCACATATAGGTCACTACACAGGATTGATGTATTTGGGTTTTGAAGCTTTAGGAGCAGATAATGTTCCAGTATATGTTATGCCGAGAATGAAAAAATATTTAGAAACAAGCGGTCCTTGGAGCCAGTTAGTAATCTATAATAATATCGACCTTAAACCATTGCAAAATGATTCTATAGTAACATTAAGTAGTAATTTAAAAGTTATACCTATTTTAGTGCCACATCGTGATGAGTACTCAGAAACTGTTGGCTACAAGATTGAAGGTAATAATAAATCTGCATTATTTATTCCAGATATTGATAAGTGGGAAAAATGGGAACGAAACATAATTGAAGAAGTCAAAAAAGTAGATTATGCTTTTGTAGATGCTTCTTTTTTTAGGGATGGTGAAATAGATAGAGATATGAGTAAAATTCCGCATCCATTTACGACTCAAACGACAACGTTATTTGAAAATGAAGATATGGCAACCAAAAACAAAATTCATTTTATACACTATAATCATTCTAATCCTACAATTAAGGAATCACATCACTTAAAAGATAGTATTCAAAATCTAGGTTTTAGATTTGCTAGAGAAGGTGATATTTATGATTTATAATATTCTTAATAAAGACGAGAATTTTTTCAATAATCCGTAAATTTGTAACGTTAAAAACTCACATCATTACGAATGAAGCAAATAACACCATATAAACCAAAACATAAAGTACGAATAGTAACAGCAGCATCATTGTTTGATGGTCACGATGCATCCATAAATATCATGCGCCGCATTATTCAGGCCACAGGTGTTGAGGTTATTCATTTAGGACATGATAGAAGTGTTGAGGAAGTAGTAAATACTGCCATTCAAGAAGATGCCAATGCCATTGCATTGACTTCATATCAAGGTGGACACAATGAGTACTTTAAGTACATGTACGATTTATTGAAAGAGAGAGGTGCAGAACACATCAAGATTTTTGGTGGAGGCGGAGGAGTCATCCTACCCTCTGAAATTAAGGAGTTGATGGATTATGGCATTACACGTATTTATTCACCAGATGATGGAAGAGAACTTGGGCTTCAAGGCATGATTAATGACTTAGTGATGCAATCTGATTTTGCTATTGGTGACCAATTAAATGGTGAAGTAGAATTACTTTCTAAGAAAATCCCAAAAGCTATTGCTCGTATAATCTCTTCTGCTGAAAATTTTCCTGAGGTTGCAAAAGAGAGTTTAGAGAAAATTCACAATAAAAATAAAGATTCTAAAACACCAGTTTTAGGGATTACAGGAACTGGAGGTGCAGGTAAATCGAGCTTAGTAGATGAGTTAGTACGTCGTTTTTTAGTTGATTTTCCTGAAAAAACAGTTGGCTTAATTTCAGTAGATCCTTCAAAACGAAAAACTGGAGGAGCGTTGCTTGGTGATCGTATTCGTATGAATGCTATAAACTCACCAAGAGTGTATATGCGAAGTTTAGCAACACGTCAATCTAATTTGGCTTTATCAAAATACGTGCATGAAGCAGTTGAAGTATTAAAAGCTGCTGAGTACAATTTAATAATTTTAGAAACTTCAGGAATTGGTCAATCTGATACAGAAATTATAGAACACAGTGATGTGTCGCTATATGTAATGACTCCAGAATTTGGCGCAGCTACGCAATTAGAAAAAATTGACATGCTCGATTTTGCCGATTTAGTTGCAATTAACAAATTTGACAAACGCGGTTCACTAGATGCCTTACGTGATGTAAAAAAACAATACATGCGTAACAATAATCTTTGGGATGTTCATCAAGATGATCTGCCTGTTTTTGGAACCATTGCGTCTCAATTCAACGATCCTGGAATGAATACGCTTTATAAAGCGGTTATGGATAAATTAGTGGAAAAAGCAGATGCTGATTTAAAATCTACCTTCCAGATTTCGGAAGAAATGAGTGAGAAAATTTTTATCATTCCACCATCTAGAACACGTTATTTATCTGAAATTGCTGAAAACAATAGAGCCTACGATAATAAAGCTAATGAGCAAGTTGAAGTGGCTCAAAGACTCTACGGAATTTATAAAACGATATGTTCAGTAGCGAATGTCACCTTGAGCGCAGTCGAAAGGTCTTTGATAGGAAAGTTGAGTCTAAAAGAAGATGAGATTCTGAAACAAGTTCAGAATGACGAAAATAAAGAGTTAGTTAATCTCCTTATTAAGGAATTTGACCGCGTAAAACTAAACCTTGACCCTTACAATTGGGAAGTGATTACAGGTTGGAGTGAAAAAGTAAATAAATATAAAAATCCTATTTATTCTTTTAAAGTAAGAGATAAAGAAATAAAAATTGAAACACATACGGAATCATTATCACACACACAAATACCAAAAGTAGCCTTGCCAAAGTACCAAGCTTGGGGAGATATTTTAAATTGGTGTTTACAAGAAAATGTACCAGGAGAATTTCCATATGCTTCCGGGTTATATCCATTTAAAAGAACAGGAGAAGATCCAGCAAGAATGTTTGCTGGAGAAGGTGGTCCAGAGCGTACCAACAGGCGTTTTCATTATGTAAGCGCAGGCTTACCAGCAAAACGCTTATCAACTGCTTTTGATAGTGTGACACTTTATGGAAATGACCCAGATTTACGTCCAGATATTTATGGAAAAATAGGTAATGCTGGCGTTTCTATTTGTTGTTTGGACGATGCTAAGAAATTATATTCAGGATTTGATTTAGCCAATGTAATGACTTCTGTGAGCATGACTATTAATGGACCAGCTCCAATGTTGTTAGGCTTCTTTATGAATGCTGCCATTGATCAGCAATGTGAAATGTACATTAAAGAAAATGGGCTTGAAAAAGAAGTAGAAGCCAAAATTGCTAAAATTTATAAAGATAAAGAGCGTCCAAAATACAATGGTGATTTGCCAGAAGGAAATAACGGTTTAGGTTTAATGCTTCTTGGCGTTACTGGAGATCAAGTATTACCAGAAGACGTGTATCAAGATATTAAAACAAAAACCATTGCTCAAGTAAGAGGCACAGTTCAAGCAGATATTTTAAAAGAAGATCAAGCACAAAATACCTGTATTTTTTCAACCGAATTTGCATTGCGCTTAATGGGAGATGTGCAAGAATATTTTATTGAGAATAACGTGCGAAACTTCTATTCTGTGTCAATTTCCGGGTATCATATTGCTGAAGCAGGAGCAAACCCAATTACACAATTAGCATTAACATTGTCAAATGGTTTCACCTATGTAGAGTACTATCTTTCAAGGGGAATGGACATCAATAAGTTTGGACCAAATTTATCGTTCTTCTTCTCAAATGGGATTGATCCAGAATATGCAGTAATTGGTCGTGTGTCTCGTAAAATTTGGGCAAAAGCGATGAAACATAAGTATGGTGCCAATGCTAGAGCACAAATGTTGAAATATCACATTCAAACTTCTGGACGCAGTTTACACGCTCAAGAAATTGACTTTAATGATATTCGTACAACGCTGCAAGCACTATATGCTATATACGATAATTGTAACTCGTTGCATACCAATGCTTATGATGAAGCTATCACTACACCAACAGAAGAATCGGTTCGTCGTGCAATGGCAATTCAGCTCATTATTAATAAAGAATTAGGGTTGGCTAAAAACGAAAATCCAATTCAAGGGTCATTCATAATAGAAGAATTAACAGATTTAGTTGAAGAAGCTGTACTTTTAGAATTCGATAGAATTACTGAAAGAGGAGGTGTTTTAGGAGCTATGGAAACCATGTACCAACGTAGTAAAATACAAGAAGAGAGTTTGTACTACGAAACCTTGAAGCACAATGGCGAGTTTCCAATTATTGGTGTCAATACCTTTTTAAGTAGTAAAGGCTCTCCAACGATTTTACCTGCTGAGGTGATTCGTGCAACCGAAGACGAGAAACAATTTCAAATACAAACGTTAAAGAATCTTCATCAAGTAAATGATACTAAAACTTTATTAAAAGACCTTCAACAAAAAGCAATTCATAATGAAAATATTTTTGAGGCCTTGATGGAAGTTTGTAAAAAATGTTCTCTTGGTCAAATCACCAATGCACTGTTTGCAGTGGGAGGACAGTATCGTAGAAATATGTAAGCAGAGAACCACTTTTTGTCTTTACAAAAGTATGTGACTCGCTTATCCTGAGTGTCACACTGAGCTTGTCGAAGTGCTGTCGAAGCATCTCTTTGGCAATCAAAATTATGAATATCGCTTACCCTGAACTTACCAACCTCATTGCGAATCCAGAGAAGCAATCTGCTTCTTACATTCGTCATTGCGAGCGTAGCGTGGCAATCTGTGTAAAACATAATTACCTCAAAATGAATAAGTAACATACGATAATATCACCAAACAAAAAAAGTCCCACCGAAGCAGGACTAAAGATTTTCATCTACGGCATATAGCCTTATTGTGATAAGATTAAAGATTAGAAATTTTAATCTGAATCAAATATAATAAATTTTTTTCTTTTTTTCAATATGGTTTTCCGTAAAGCTTTTTTAAAGTTTTTTGTAACTTGAAGGCTAGTTAATTTTAGATATTATGAGTAAAATTTTAGGATTGGATTTGGGGACTAATAGTATTGGTTGGGCGATTGTAGATGATTCAAAAAAAGAAATTTTAGGAATAGGAAGCAGAATATTTCCTGAAGGTGTTGTTAATTTAGGAGAAGGCGAAGGACGAGAAGCATCAAAAAATGCAAGTAGAACTGATGCAAGAGGCACAAGACGACAGTTTTTTAGACGACGTTTGCGAAAACGTTATTTATTACGGGAATTAGCTAAAAACAATATGTGTCCTATTAATTATAAATTAGTTAAAGTTTGGAATCAAAAAGAAATTTTCAGTAGTGAGAGCCTAAAAGAATGGTTGAGATTAAATCCGTATGAATTAAGAGCAAAAGCACTCAAAGAAAAAATCACTCTGGAAGAACTAGGTAGAATTTTTTATCACATAATTCAAAGACGAGGCTTTCAGAGCAACAGCAGAAGTGCTGGTGCAGAAAATAATGAAAAAAGCGTCATTTTTAAAGGTGATGCGAAAGCAGGAAAAATTGGTATTTCTGAAACAATTGAAAGTATTAAAGATAATCAAACCCTTGGTTCTTACTTGAACAAAATTTATCCTAAGGAAAATGAACCTTTTTCTGGAGAAATGGAGCGTATTAGAAATCGCTACACAACTCGTCAAATGTATATTGATGAATTTGAAGCTATTTGGGAACACCAAAAACAATATCATAAAGAACTTACTAATGAACTCAAAACAATTTTTGGAGGTCGAAAAAAAGATGGCTATTCAGAAGACGGAGTGCTGTTTCATCAACGACTATTGCGTTCTCAAAAACATTTAGTCGGTAATTGTTCGTTTGAACCTAAAAAAACAAAATGTCATATTAGTGCTATTCCCAATGAACAACGGCGAGTTTACGAATGGCTCAACACGCTTAAATGTGATTTAGCTGGTGAGAAAGTCAAAATTACTTTGGAAGACAGAGAAAATATTTTAAAGCTATTGTTTTCAAAAGAAAAAGTAAAGTTTAAAGACATTAGAAAAGCCATTGGTAAACTAGATGGTTATTATCAATTTAATTATAAAGATGATGATGCTATTCATGGCAGTCACACCGTAAGCAATTTATCAAATAAAAAATTCTTTGGCGAGCAATGGTTTGAATTTTCGGAAAAAGAACAAGAAGATATTTGGCATGTATTATACAGTTTTGACGATAGAGACAAGCTGAAGGATTATGCGGTTGAAAAATGGAATTTTAATGAAGAAAAAGCAGAAAAGATTTCAAAATTCAATCTAAAGGATGGTTATGCTAATTTAAGTAGAAAAGCCATCAATAACATGCTTCCGTTTTTAAAGTTAGGCTTTACTTACGATGTGGCAGTTGGATTGGGAGGCGTGAAAAATGCTTTAGAAAATAAATGGGAAGAATACGAAGGTTTTATTCTGGATAATGTTTCAGAAATTGTACGTTCCAACCTTAAAGGTGGTTACATAGAGCCTTTAAAAAACATGCTAAAAAAAGAATGTGACTTATCAGATAAGGAGCTTACCAAACTCTATCATCATAGTAGTAATATTGAAACAGCTAAGATACTAGATAAACTTCCAGTAAGTCCAGAGGCTGATAAGGAAATACAAAGTATTAAAAATCCAGTAGTCATTACAGCGCTTTTTGAAATTAGAAAATTGGTCAATGAAATTATCGAAGATTATGGAAAACCAGACGAAATAAAAGTAGAGTTGGCTCGTGACCTAAAAATATCAAAATCCAAAAGAAACGATATTAGGCGAGAACAAAAACGCTTGGAACGTGAAAATGATAGGGTAAAAGCCGAATTGGATTATATTGGTCAACGACCAACACATGTCAATATTCTAAAATATAAACTTTGGGAAGAGTGCAACAAAACCTGTCCTTATACTGGCAAGAATATAGAAGTGAACCAACTGTTTAGTGGAGAAATACAAATAGAACATATTTATCCATGGAGTCGTTCATTAAACGATAGTTATATGAACAAAACCTTGTGCTTTGCAGATGAAAACCGAGCAAAAGGAGACTTGACACCCTACGAATTTTATAGTAAACAAGGTGAGCAAAAATGGAACGATATAAAGTTGCAAGCATTAAGCTGCTTTAAAAACAAAGCTAATTATCCAAATGCCTATTACAAATTTAAACAGTTTGTAAAAGAAAAGCACGACTCAGATTTTATAAGCAGGCAACTAAATGATACACGCTATATAAGTAAAGAAGCCAAAAACTATTTATCTAAAATCTGCAATAATGTGATGGTAGCTCCAGGACAAATGACCTCAAATTTACGTCATCATTGGGGACTAAATACTGTTTTGAATAAAGAAGATGATACTAAATCAAGAGAAGACCATCGCCACCACGCTATTGATGCTTTGGTTATGGCTTGTGCAACCAGAAGTCATTTGCAGGAATTGAGCAAATGGAATAGATATGACAGAACTTACGACCTTGAGAATTTCCCAAAGCCTTGGAAAACTTTTAGAGAAGATGCTGAAAATGTAGTTGAAAAGATTTTGGTATCACACAAAAAATCAAAATCCATTCTTACTGTTAGAACGCATACCACAAAGAAAAACGGAACAACTTATAAAAATGTTGGTGTTGCAGCTCGTGGGCAATTGCATAAAGAAACTGTTTTTGGTAAAAGGCAAGCACCAAATAGTGACGAAGCCTTTCATGTAAGAAAACCTATTGATGTTTTAACAACAGAGAAGCAATTAGAAAAAGTGGTTGATGAAGCAATAAAACAATTGATTTTTAAACGGATTCATGTTTTGGGAGGATTTATAAAAGGAAAAATACCACCAGAAACCTTTTTCGTTGTCGATGAACATGGCATTAAGCAATCGCAAATTTTTCTGCCCAATAAAAATGGAAATCCAGTTCCTGTTTTAAAAGTTAGGATGAAAGAAAATATTGGAGGAGCAGAACCGCTCAAAGATAATCTAAACCAATGGGTAAACCCAAGGAACAACCATCATGTACTAATTTATAAAGACGATAATGGAAACTTAAAAGAAGATGTAGTAACATTTTGGACGGTTGTAGAACGCAAACGTAAAAGTTTTCCAGTATATCAACTGCCAACAGATGGTAAAGAAATTGTCACTACTTTACATATTAATGATATGTTTTTATTGGGTTTGAATGAAGATGAGATTGATTGGGAAAATCTAAATTATGGTTTGTTGAAAGAGCATTTGTATAGAGTGCAAAAATTTACTTCAGGAGATTATTATTTTAGAATTTGCAATACAGCTTCTATTCAAAACAAAGAAGAAAAACAACAAATAAATAGTTTTGGTATGGGTAAAAACGGATGGGCTACCCATAATCCAATAAAAGTAAAAGTATCTGTTTCAGGAAAAATAGAGAAAATATGAAAATTAAATTATTTGGTGTATATTTACACCACTAAATTAATTTATTGTGGCAAGACAAAGTATCACATTAGCTGAAAAAAATGATGCATGGTTAAAGAACCAAGTAGCTCAACAAGAATTTGCAAGCAAAAGCGAAGCAGTCAATTATCTCATTAAGCAAGCACGAAATCAAGAAAAATATTATGATTTTGTAAGAATGAAAATAGAAAAAGGAAAAAAAAGTGGTTTCAGCAATAAAACAAAAGACGAATTATTGGCTGAAATTAAAAGCAATTTAAAATAATGCATTCCTACAGGTTATCCTTTGAAGCTGAAAGTGATATAACAAGACTGTATGAATATGGTTATTACAAATTTGGACTTGCACAAGCCGATAAGTATTATGATGCGTTGTTTGAATGTTTCAATAAAATTGCTGTAAATCCTTTGATGTTTCCTACAGCAGATTACATCAAATCAGGTTTTCGTTATTGCGTCTGTGGTGTGGATACCATCTACTATACGATAAAAGAAAAGAAAGTAATTGAAATTGTAACCATTATTGGAAGACAGGATTTTCCAAAATAAAAAGTTCCTTGACATAGGTTTTTATCTTAAACAGCCAAACCACAACGAAAAATTGACATTCTCAATTTTTTGCAACGATTTTTCGTTGTGGTTTGATTAAAGATTAGAAAACACGATATTCTAAAAGGATATTTTGACTAATGGAAGAGGGTTGTGGTTTGATTAAAGATTAGAAAACACGATATTGGATTGTATGATTATGCTCCCATAGTAAGTGTTGTGGTTTGATTAAAGATTAGAAAACACGATATTATTGATAAATGGCTTGAAGATGGTTGGTTAGTTGTGGTTTGATTAAAGATTAGAAAACACGATATTACTGGTGAATATGTACTTTACATTGAAGATGTTGTGGTTTGATTAAAGATTAGAAAACACGATATTGATGGCCCAAAAGGCGATGGCTTTGTGAGTGTTGTGGTTTGATTAAAGATTAGAAAACACGATATTTTGGACCGTCTAACCATTACTATCCACCTGTTGTGGTTTGATTAAAGATTAGAAAACACGATATTGAAGGAGCTGCAGCACTAGAATTGATTAATGTTGTGGTTTGATTAAAGATTAGAAAACACGATATTATAAAACCAATTTGGGAAACAAGACCTCTTGTTGTGGTTTGATTAAAGATTAGAAAACACGATATTATTTAGTTTTTTGGCTTTGATGGCTTCAGCGTTGTGGTTTGATTAAAGATTAGAAAACACGATATTGAGTGTATCTAACAATGTTGGTAAGCCACAGTTGTGGTTTGATTAAAGATTAGAAAACACGATATTTTTGATTGGATCCAAGATAATGACGAACGTGTTGTGGTTTGATTAAAGATTAGAAAACACGATATTCCAAACCACGAGTGTTGACGGGAAAGACACGTTGTGGTTTGATTAAAGATTAGAAAACACGATATTTTCATTGAATTATTACCGTCAAAAACAACTGTTGTGGTTTGATTAAAGATTAGAAAACACGATATTTAACTCACTATCTAATGCTTATATTTATACGTTGTGGTTTGATTAAAGATTAGAAAACACGATATTTCAAATTTATGGTCACAATTAACGCTAATGGTTGTGGTTTGATTAAAGATTAGAAAACACGATATTAATTAAGTATCATTATAGATTTATTGAAGTGTTGTGGTTTGATTAAAGATTAGAAAACACGATATTTCGATAGCTATAAGCAAGTCATAGCCAGCCGTTGTGGTTTGATTAAAGATTAGAAAACACGATATTAGTTGGTCTCTTATCTTCTAATATCCAAAGGATTGAATAAAAATAGCGTATAAAAAAACGCTTCTTTTTTGCAGTGATAAGGCAAGATTGAGGCATTTTTTTGTTTTTATTGAATGAAGGAACAGCTCGCGAGCTGTCCGCATTGGAATATTTTTTATATTTATTAATCATTTATTTATGAAAAACAGGAAGCGAAATAGAATGAAAGGGTTTGATTATTCGAGTGATAATCTATATTTCGTCACCATTTGTGTAAAAGATAGAGTGTGTTGTTTTGGAGAAATTCTTGAAAATGCAGAAAGGACAGCTCACGAGCTGTCCGTACATAAATCAAATCAATCAAATTCAAAAAAAGATAGATCAAATTATAAAATGAAATTAAATAAATTTGGATTAATTGTTCAAGAGCGTTTAGAATGGTTGCCTGTTCAATATCAATATGCTGTTATGCATAATTATGTGGTGATGCCAAATCATGTGCATGCTGTTGTTGAGATAGATAGTCTAAAGGTTTTAGGCAAGGAAGTTAAAATAAAGCCCTTATCAGGTTTGGTCGGTGCTTTTAAAACCACATCGTCAAAATTAATTCATGAGGCAGGTTTTCTTGGCTTTTCTTGGCAGCGTTCTTTTCACGATCATATCATTAGGACGCAACAAGCCTATCAAAATATTTCCAATTATATAGATATGAACCCATTAAAATGGCAGCAGGATTCTTTGTTTTCAGAGGTTTAAAACAATTCTAACTGAGTAGGTTGGGGTTCTCTTGGCACTTCTGCTCGTCCCCAAAAATTCATGATGTTGCCAAATTGTTTGTCGGTTATTCGCAATACACTTACTTTGCCCAAAGGCGGTAATAGACGCTTTATTCGTTTTTCATGAACATCAGCACTTTCACTACTTGCGCAATGGCGCATATACACGGAATATTGCATCATGGTAAATCCATCTTTCAATAGGTTTTTTCTAAAACCAGCCGCATTTTTTCTGTCTTTGGCTGTGTCTGTTGGTAAATCAAAGAATACAAATAACCACATAATTCTATAACCGTTTAGTTCCATAATTTTGGATATTTTACTTTCTTCCGTTTGCCACTATAGCATTGTTGTAATGAGCTTGCCGTTTTTTGTAATGCCACCATTAAGGTGCTTTTTTCAGTTTTAAAATAAACCGTTCTTGTCAGCATTTGAAGCAAAACCGATTTTATTTCTGTGTTAAGTTCTTGCTCATCATAATGCTGCATGATGGTATAAACCGCTTCATCAACCAAGGGTCTAAAAGGTTCCATAATATCATCTGCCAAAGCAAACGCATTGTACTTGCTTTTATGATGGATACCAACCGTGTTCAATAACCCACTTCCAGAAAGTGCCCTTGCTGTTGCAGCTCTTAACACGGCATAACCATAGTTTAAAAAATTATTGGGATAATTGCCAAAGCGTTCACGTTTAAAGTCGTGTTCAAAAAAAGACTTCCAATAAAAATTAGCAGCTACTGCTTCCATGTTTGTAGTATCTCCACTCAACACTTTACTGGCTAAAAACTCAAAATTGTTTTTAGCTTTAGTAATAGTTTTTAAAAGTGTGCCTTGGTTTTTTATTTTCTCAATAATTGTTTGTTGCCATAATTGTTTTTTTAATGGAACACTTGCAGATAGCTGATTTTTAAAAATCTCTTGTTGTATGTGGTGGCCATTTAAATTTAAAAACATGCCATTTGGTAAGTGCATAGTATTGCAAATAATAACAGCTGCATTATTATTGACTAATAAGTTTAGTGCAGTAATGCTAATATATACTTCTGGATTATCTATAACTAAGAACCCAATGTCTTCAATTGGAATGCTTGCCTCACGTACTTCAGACTTAATCTGTAATTGTAAGTTTTTACAGGTTATTTTAGATTTTTTCTCAACTAAAATGGATTTCTTGAGCATCTTTTTTATTAGTAATATAAAAATGTCATTTCAGTCTAGTTCAATATGTCCTTGAATTACTTAAATATTTGATAAAAAGGAGTTTAAGGTTGTTTTTTATCGATAAGCAACTAATATTTTGATGCCAAATTCAATTTTTTAAGTTTTCATTATATCTTTTTTAGCATTTCGTCGTATATTAAATGAACGAGAAAGGGCGTTTAGTTGGTGAGGTAAAAGACAAAGAAGATTGTAAAATATGTGATTAGTAGTATCTTTGGCTCAGAATCATACACATTTCATGTCCTTTAAAAAATTAAATCCCATATTAAAAGAAAGATTAGAGCAGCAAGGTTTTGATGGGCCCTTAGCATTTCAAAAAACAATCTTACCAAAATTAAAAGGAGGAGCAAATGTGTATGGTATTGCTCCAAAAGGCTCTGGAAAAACAACGGCTTTAATCATTGCTATAATTCATAAATTAAAAGCAGAAGCTGTTGATGATTCACCTCGTGCTCTAGTTATGGTAAAAGATAAACAAGCAGCTTTAGATTTGAAAGAGCAGTTTGAAGTCTTTACAAAGGGAACTGATTTAAGATTGTATTGCGCATATGAAGAATACGATATTGATAAACAACGTGAAGAAATTTATTATGGTGTGGATATTTTAATAGTCACCCCAAAGCGCCTTAATAAATTGTATTATATGAATAGTTTGCATTTAGGTGAGTTGAAAATTTTTGCCTTAGAGGATGCGGAATTTTTAATTCGCAATAATTATCATGATGATGTTTTGCGTGTAACGGAAAGCTTACAAAAATGTCAATATGCCATATTTGCCGAAATTATGCATCAGCGATATGAACGGTTACAAGATTCTTTTATGTATAATTCACAAATAGTGAGTATGGACTAATCTCAGCAGATTAAACTAGAGAATAAGAAAAGCACTTATACTTTGGGATAAAAATTATTCACTAATATTTTGTATTTTTAGATTCCATCTACATTGTATGAATATAAAGCAATACCTTAAAGAACTCAAACGACGTCATGTTGTAAAATCTGGTATTGCCTATTTGGTTGTGGCTTGGTTAATTACGCAAGTACTGTCAATCATAATTCCTGCGTTTGAACTATCTCCATCGCTTTTAAAGACGTCTATAATTATATTAACTGTTGGTTTCCCAATATGGCTTATTTTTTCTTGGATTTATGATTTGACACCTGATGGTTTAAAGAAAACTGAAGATGTTGCATATGACGCCGAAGTTTCAGCAAAAAAGAATCTAAAGCTCAATCGGATTATTATTGGAGCTTTGTCAATAGCTGTTATTCTATTAGTTTATAATCAATTCAGGCTTACTGATGCATTCGAAACAGAAATGGCTGCTGCCATAAAAACTGATAATAGAAACTCCATTGCCATTCTCCCATTTACAAATATGAGTTCTGATGATGACAATGCTTTCTTTACTGATGGCATGCATGAAGACGTACTTAATAAGTTAGCTGGCATAAAAGACCTTAAAGTGATTGCTAGAACTTCTGTGTTACCATATAGAAATTATGAAGGAAGTTTAGATTCTCTCGGTAATAAACTTGGTGTAAAATATATTTTGGAAGGCTCTGTACGACGCTTTGAGAATCAGATAAAAATAAGCACCAATCTTATTGAAGCTGCTTCAGGAACTAGCATGTGGTCCAACAGTTATGACAGGACTATTGATAATGTTTTTAAACTTCAAAGTGAGATTGCTCAAGAAATTACAGAGACTTTAAAGACTACTTTGAGTCCGAAAGAGAACAATAATTTAAATGCAGTACCAACTACCGTTATAGATGCCTATGATAATTTTGTAAAAGCCAGAAATATACTTAATGGTTATTACAATGTGGAAGATCTTAACAAGGCTATGGATTATTTAAAAACTGCAGTTGAGTATGATTCTAATTTTATAGAAGGTTGGGGTTTATTGGCAAATGCATATAGTGAATTGTATGAGTACTCATTAGATTTTGACGATAAATCTATAAGTGTTAAAGCTAAATTAAATGCAGATGAAGCAATTGCTAAATTGGAGACAATTGATTCTGACAATGTATATACGTTAAGAGCCAAAGGTTATTACCAAAATATGGTACTTGAAGATCCTATTGCTGCATTACAAAGTTTTGACAAAGCACTAGAAGCTTTCCCAAATGACTCTAGTACGTTGATGTATCAAGCTGTTATTTATATGTATTTGTCGCAATCAGATAAGGCACTTGATAACATGGAGAAAGCCTACGCCATTGATAACCAAAATGGCATGGTGAGATTATATTTAAAAATGGGATATACATATTCTCGTCAATATGAAAAATTGATTCCTTTAATTAAAACATATTATAAAGAGGATCCTGAAAAAACACATTATGAAGTTGAGATGAATTACTATCAGTTTTTAATTGATGGGAAGATATCATCGTTTGAGGCTTTAGAAAACTCAATTGCAAATCTTCAAATTACAGATAGATGTAACCTTCGCGTGGTTAAGGATAACAAGATGGTGGTTGCCATGTTTAACCAAGATTTTAATTCATATATAGACAATTGGCTAGGTGCTTGGGACTCTCATCATAAAGATCATGGCAATTGGTCTTGTCCACAGATTATTAATGATGAGCTTAATCAGGCCAACTTGATGTTAAAAAATAATAGAGCAGAAGAGGCTAATCAAATTCTTGCTCAGGCTATTGAAGCTGTTGAACGACCTATTAATGAGATGTCTATGTGTGTTTACAATAAAGCTGTGTACGGTCCAAAGTTAGATTATCTATCTGGTAATAAAGAATTGGCTAAAGAGAAGTTTTATAAAGATTTGCCTAGAGTTATGAACCTTACAAAGTATCCAAGAGGATCTGTAGAGCGCAGTGTGCTTTTGGAAACTGCAGATATGGTTGTACCTGAGGATGTTTATAATATTTACAAGCAAGTCTCCTCTAAACCATCATCACTGGTAGGCCTTGAAACCATTTGTGCCAATCCATGGATATATCCTAATCTCTTAAAGGACAAAAATTTTATGACTGAAGTAAAACAAGATGGAAGATTTGTTGATTTCTTAAAAATCAATAATTTTCTTTAGAGTGTCAACATCCAATTACGTTGAAGTTTTCTGAACATTTTTAGTTCTTTTCTAAGAATTGGAATAAAGTCTTTTCCATTACTGTTACTTTGTTCTAAACGTGCACAATTCTTATATAATAGATTGGTTAAACGTTTTACAGTATCAGCATGCCTATGCTTATTTTCAGAAAACATCTCAACCTCTGCTTTGATTATTTCAGGAACTAATGACTCAGATTGTTGAACAATATCTCCTGTGAAATAGATAGATTCATCTTCTTTTCCGTCAACACGTAAAGGGCTTAAATCATAACTTAAATAAGACGATATTTTTCGTGATAACGAAAATATTTCTATAGCCTTTTTATATATAGGCATATCAGGCAAGTGAGATGGGATGGCAGTGTAAATCATTTTCTTATAGCAATTACACAAAATTAGTTTATAAACAATAATATTGTATTTAAATATTAATGCAAATGAATTAATATTATTTAATATTTAATATATTTGATTTAAATACTTTAAAAATGAAGGTAGATTCTATTAACTGGAAAATATTGGAACTTTTGCAGGCAAATGCACGTCGATCTAATACAGAAATAGCGAATCACGTAGGTATTTCATCTCCTGCTGTTGCTGAACGAATTCGTAAGTTAGAAGATGCAGGTATTATTGAAGGCTACAATACAAAAGTTGAGCCTTTTGAGCTTGGTTATCAATTAAGAGCACTTATTACAGTTAGGGCTTTTATGGGACGATTAAAACCATTTTTAGAAAAAGTAAAGTCGTTTGATGAGGTCATTAATTGTTATAGAATTACTGGCAATGAAAACATTGTCATGGAAGTAATACTCCATAACCAGAAACACTTAGAAAAATTTATAGACCAACTAATCACCTATGGTGAAACCAAAACACAAATTATCCTTTCAAACGTTATTGATGATAAACCAATAAAGCAAAGAGTTAGTTCTTAACTCCTGGTTGTTTTAATTTCCAGTTGGTCTTTGCTTTTTCTGCATCTACCATTGCTTTTACATCAGCTAATAATCGTTTAGCGTCATAGATAACACCATCTTTAATGGTGTATTTTACACCACCAACACGAACTACTTCGTTGTCTTCAGTGAGTTTGATTGCTCCAGTACCATAAAGTACCTTCAGGTTTACTAATGGATTTTCTTCTACTATGACAAAATCTGCTAACTTACCAATTTGAACTGAACCTATTTTATCATCCCAACCTAAAGCCTCAGCACCATTTAAAGTTGCTGCTCTAATCACTTCTAAAGGATGAAACCCTGCTTCGCGTATTAATTCCATCTCTCTTGGATATGCAAAGCCATAGAGTTGATATATAAATCCAGAATCAGTACCAACAGTTACACGACCACCTCTATTTTTATATTCATTTATAAAGGTCATCCAAAGTTTAAAATTGTTTTTCCATTCTACTTCTTGTTCCGTGCCCCAATAATGCCAATAACTTCCATGGCTAATTTTACTTGGCTCATAAAATTTCCAAAGCGAAGGCATAGTGTAATCTTCATGCCATTCAGCACGTCGTGCTCGTTGCAAATCTCTACTCGCTTCATATATATTGAATGTTGGATCTAAGGTATAATCCAGCTCTAATAGTTCATTCATAACCTTGTTCCAATGGTCGGAATATGGTTTTGCAGCTTGCCTCCATAATTTTCCAGCTTCTTCAAAACGATGTTGTTCGTTTTGGTAGTTATAGTCTAATGGATAATTTTGAACAGTTCGATCGCTAAATAAAGCTTCAGGTAAACCATACCAATGCTCCATAGAGGTCATTCCTGCTCTAGCTGAATGTAGCACATTCCATCTAGCAACACTTAACTGCGCATGATGAGCTGTAGATCTAAGACCTAATTTTTTATTTTCATCTATTGCTGCAGCCATGATGTTTGGTTCGGCTCCAAAAAATTTAATACCATCAGCTCCACGTTTAGCATTAGCACGAACCCATTGCCTTGCTAATTCAGGTGTTGAAATAGGAATATCGTTTAATGGATTGAAAGAACTATTAGTTTGCCCAAAACCTGTATATCCAAAAATACGAGGCGCCACAATTTCATGAGCATTACTTTTACGTTTTAGTTCATTGGTTATATCAACGCCTTTACCACTTACTTCTCTAACTGTCGTAACACCATGAGCCATCCATAACTTAAAAACATATTCTGGATCTGCACCTTGGGAATCACCACCAATATGTACATGCATGTCAACAAAGCCTGGCAGCAAATACATACCATTAGCATCCAGTTCTTTTCCTCCTGCCTTTAATTTTGGTCGCCTAGCTTCGTTAATTGGCACACCATCATAACCAACAACTTGTATTTTTTTAATGATATTGTTTTCAACTACAATATCAATTGGTCCACGAGGAGGTGAACCATCACCATTAATAAGGGTTACACCACGAATAATGAGTTGAGAATGAGGACCGTCTCCAAGATAATTATCTTGAGCGAATCCGTTTAATACAAATAGGAGCGAGAATAGGATGGTTAATTTTTTCATAATATTTCCCAACCTGATTGGGAATCTTTTTAATTAAACAAATAAATATTTTTATATCTTTTAGTTTTTTGTTTTACTGTATACTTTTTAACGTTCTCTCGGAACAGAAATATGATTACCCAAAAATAAGGCATTTAAAAAGAGTCGGTTTGTACCGTACCAAGCACCTCTAAAATTTGGATTATCGGCGAACATGACTACGCGACCTCTACCAAGTTGACTCACGATAAGAGAAGCCGAAGGTTTTAAATATGTATTCAAATTCTTTTCAGATATATAACCATCAATATGTGGGTTTTCAGTATACTTAGCTACTGTACCATATTCACTTGTGCTTGGTGCTAAAAACACATTGTTATTTTTATAAACAGGTAGTAAGTTATTACGATACCCAAACCCTAAAGGGTGAGTTATGTCTAAATCTACCTGATAAATTCCACCTCCTAAACGTTCTCTTCCTAGGTTTTCACCTGCGTCAACATAAGGCAATCTTTCAACTTTTTCTGCTTCATCTTTTTTGTCTTTGTCTTTCGGCTTTGGTTTTTTGGTCAGCTTTTCTTTTACCAGTTTCCTGTCGACTATCCATTTTGAAGCAGAACCAATAGTAATTAAGGTATTCCCTTTTGCAGTCCAATCCTTTATATTTTGGCGTTTTAAAGAATCAAGTGTATTATAACTTCCAGACACCATTACAAGTGTATTGTATTTATCTAGCCAATTACCACGTAGCGTATTAGTTTGAAGTTTTGAGATTGGCATTTTTGTTCGAGTATCTAATAAATGCCAAACTTCACCAGCTTCGTAGCTACTTACACCATCACCAACAAGCATTGCTGCTTTTGGTTTTTTAACTGTTCTGAAATTATTACTACCTAAATCAATGCCTTTAATACTAAATCCAGTATTTGCTGAATAGATTGGAACGCTAAATTTTTGCTGAGCTTCACTTACAATTTCATAAACTTTATCTGCTGAAAGTTTTTGTTGTTTACTTACAGGAATCATAATACTTCCATAGTTAAAATCTTTAACTCCTAAATTAGTTTTACTAGAAAACTTTTTAAAAGCAGAAGCAACAATAAGTCCCTTTCTTTGCATATAATATAAAGCTGAAGGCGCATAATAATCATCCCAATCCATGATGTAAGCATATTCACTTTTAGGAACTGACGTTACTTTATTTAGAGATTCTGTTGTTGTAATTTCTTCACCAAGATTAACCGATTTTAAACCACGATATTTCATGTTATAAAAATTGGCAACACTCCAAGCCGAAGCATCATAATAAACGCTATCACGATATTTGCTATATGTTTCAAACATGGTTTGAACCATACGATGTTGAGGTTGTTTTAATGGGACTGTAAATTTGTTTCCATTTTTATAAACCTTGATTTTATGTTTTAAGAGGTAAT
>Ga0316205_10000352_pt1 | contig 93183 bp, 87 predicted proteins | sample 3monthpyrite_MG_FD_204941 | JGI IMG/M metagenome (GOLD analysis project Ga0316205, IMG submission 204941) | Microbial mat bacterial communities from mineral coupon in-situ incubated in ocean water Damariscotta River, Maine, United States -... | ecosystem: Environmental > Aquatic > Marine >... | reverse complement strand
GAGACGGGTTGCGAGGTCATCTCGCTGTTCCCGGCCGAGGATCTGCCGATCGCGAACCGGTACTGACCATGGGTACTCCGTTTGACTTGACCGGCCGCAAGGCTTTGGTCACCGGCGGGGCGACGGGCATCGGCGAGGGCATCGCCCTTGGCCTTGCCGCCGCCGGGGCCGATGTGGCGCTGACCTATCGCAGCCACCAGCCCGAAGAGGTTTTGGCCAGGATCGAGGCGCTGGGACGCACCGGCGCCGCGATCAAGGCCGATTTCTCCGATATGGATCAAGCCGCCGCAGCGGATGTGATAGATTTCGCGTCAGATGCCCTGGGCGGTCTCGACATTCTCGTGAACAACGCCGGGATCATCCACCGCGAGGCGTCCGTTGACATGCCGCTGGACGACTGGCGGCGCGTGCTGTCGGTGAACCTCGATTCCGTCTGGCTGCTGTCACAGGCAGCGGGCAAGCACATGGTCGCCCAAGGGTCCGGCAAGATCATCATCGTATCGTCGGTGCTGGCGTCGCAAGGCGGTCTGATGGTGCCCGCCTATGCCGCAAGCAAGCACGCGGTGGTCGGCCTGACCCGCGCGCTGTGCAACGAATGGGCGGGCAAGGGCGTGAACGTCAACAGTATCGCGCCGGGCTATACCGCCACCGACAACACCCAGGCCCTGCGGGACGACCCCGACAGGTCCAGGGCGCTGCTGGAGCGTATCCCCGCGGGCCGCTTTGCCGAACCGTCGGAAATCGCCGGGGCCGCCGTCTTTCTGGCGTCGGACGCGGCGGCCTACTGCCATGGCAGCGTGGTCACCGTCGATGGCGGCTGGCTCGCGCGCTGAGAGAGGACATATGCAACACACCCTTGAAGGAAAGACCGCCCTGGTCACCGCTGCGGCAAACGGCATTGGCCGCGCCAGCGCCGAAGCGCTCGCCGCGCGCGGGGCAACCGTTGTCGCCACCGACATCGACGCAGATGCGGTCGCCCGCGTTGCAGAAGGATCGCGCAATATCACGGGCAAGGCACTGGACGTGCTCGACCCGGCGGCCATCGACGCTCTGGTCGGCGGGTTACCCCCCGTCCAGATACTCGTGAACTGCGCGGGCTGGGTCCATGACGGCACGATCCTTGAGTGTGACGAGGCGGCCTGGGACCGGTCATTCAACCTCAACGCCAAGGCGATGTACCAGATCACCAAGGCGGTGCTGCCCGGTATGCTCAAGGCCGGAACCGGCTCGATCGTCAACATCGCCTCCATTGTGTCCAGCGAAAAGGGCGCGCCGCGCCGCTTTGCCTACGGTGCCTCCAAGGCCGCGATCATCGGCATGACCAAGGCCATCGCGGCGGATTATGTCAGGGACGGCGTCCGCTGCAACGCGATCTAGCCCCGGCACGGTAGAAAGTCCCTCGCTCAAGGACCGGCTGGCCGCCACCGGTGATTTCGACGCCGCCCACGCCGCCTTCACCGCGCGTCAGCCCATGGGCCGTCTGGGAACCCCCGAAGAAATCGCCGAAATGGTCTGCTATCTGGCCGGGGATATGTCCGCCTTTACCACCGGCCAGGCTTTCGCCATTGATGGCGGGTGGTCGATCTGATGCGGCTGGACCGTGCGGCTTCGATTGATGACTTGCGGTTGATGGCCCGCCGTCGGATTCCGCGCTTTGCCTTCGATCTGGTCGATGGCGGGGCCGAATCCGAGCGCAACATGCGCCGCAACCGCGAAGCCTTCGAAGAGGTCGAGCTGACACCGCGATACATGCGCGATGTTGGTGACATCGTGACACGCGCCACACTTTTCGGGCAGAGTTTCGATGCGCCTTTTGGCATGGCTCCCATTGGCATGCTGAATGCGTTCTGGCCCGACGCCGACCTGATCCTCGCACGGCTTTGCAAGCGACAGAATATTCCCTACGTGGCCAGCTCCGCTGCCTCAACCACGCTTGAAAAACTGGCCGAGGCCGCCGATGGGAACGGCTGGTTCCAGCTTTATGTATCCAGTGACGACGCAATCACCCAAGGCTTGATCGCGCGGGCCAGGAACGCCGACTATGACGTCATGATGGTGACAGCCGACGTGCCCGCCGCAGGCAAGCGCGACCGCGACATACGCAACCAGCTCGCCGTGCCCTTCCGTATCACTCCAGAGGTCATCATGGGGCTCATGGCCAACCCACGCTGGTCGTTGGAAACCCTGCGCCACGGCAAGCCGAACATCGCAAACTATGCCGACCTGCTGCAAAGTGCGACCTCATATGCCGACGTGCAAAAGACCCTGATCACGCCGCACTTTACCTGGGATGATCTTCAACGCCTGCGCGACCGCTGGAACGGAAAGCTGCTGGTCAAGGGAATCCTGCACCCGCAGGATGCCGTCAAATGCGCGGAGATCGGCTGTGACGGTATCGTGGTGTCCAATCATGGCGGGCGACAGGTGGCCTTTGGCCCGCCCACGATCGAGGCGCTGCCGCCCATCGCAAAGGCCCTGGGCGGACGGACCACGATCATTCTGGACAGTGGCGTGCGGCGCGGGGCCGACCTGCTGCGTGCCAAGGCGCACGGCGCGGATTTTGTGTTGTCCGGCCGGGCCTTGGCCTTTGGAGTTGGTGCTGGCGGGTCCGCCGGTGCCGGGCGGGCGTTCGAGATATTGATGCTTGAACTGGTGCGCGCCCTCGGTCAACTCGGCGTGGCGTCCTATGCAGATGTCGGAGCATCCGAGCTTACTGCGGCAGCGTGACCTATCTGATGCAGTGATCTAGCCCACCGGGAGTTGAGGCAGGTAAACGGCGGTGACTGGATGACCACTGATCGTGAGCCCCAACTGCACCATCAGATGCAGACGGTAAAAAACTTTCCGAAATCCCAGGCAAGACGCTAACTCTCAGAGACTCTTTACGTGCATACCAATCGCTGGCTTTTTCATGCCCCCGTTCGGTTTATTGTACTTTTCCATCAGCCGGCGGGCGAGTAACTCGACGCCTTCGCCAACACCGGACCCCGACGACTGCGCGGTCCGCGAGATCAACACTCATGACGCGCCCCTCGCGGTCCGCAAGTATCTCGGCTACGTGGATCACGAAGCCTTCGAAGCAGTGACAACGGCCAAACCCAACGGCTTATCCAACACAATCAACCCAAACAAACCCTTGCGGCACATCATGACAACGACCCAGAACCTTTGAATGCAGCTATCAATCCCCATTCTGCCATGGGTATGCTCAAATGAACTATTTCGCTGCGCAAGGCGGCAACGAGCAACGGTTCTTGATGCGGAAAGGACGCTCGGTGCCACGCATTGACTGGAACCCCGTTCAACAATCAATCAGCGCAAACGCACGCATCTCGTCAATGCGCGGCACGCAGGTGCACTACGTTACTGAAGCACGATTACGCTGCGCGCCCCTGCCCCATGTAAAGCTTTTGAAGATCGACGAAGGCACCGTTGGTCAATTGGCCATGCACTTTCTCCCAGGCCTCGGCATTTTCGGCTATGGCGTCATATAAAGCGCGCGGGACCTTCAGTTCTTCAAGCACGGCTTCGGTGTCCGTTTCGATCCAGACCATACCCATGAATTCAGCCCCGACGTCGAACACGCGCAATTCCACGCCAGGCTTCATCGGAGCGGAAGGTACGCGGCGCAGCACATCCAGCTTGACCAGTTCGATGATCGCGTCATCAAGATCATGTTCCCTCAGCAGCAGTTTTTCACGCACCGCCGGCCAACCAAATGTAAGGCGTACGGATAGCTGGTCGCCGACCACTTGTGCGGCTTTCGGAGCCTTGTCGCCATAGCTTGTGGCAAACAGGGCGGCGGCCTCATCTTCGGCCCCCAGGTAATCCTGCATCCGTGCGGCTGGAAGTGCGGCGATCCATTGGCCCCGTCCGGCATCAAGATAGTTGAAATCGGGTTGCAGGCGGAACGTGGCGTTGCACGCGCCGCACGTCACGTCCTGAAACCGGTTTTCCAGGATATCTTCGCGGTAGTCCGGGCGGCGGTCCGCGTTGATCGAACCGACCGCATCCATGGTGATCAGCGCGCCGCAACTCGGGCAGGTCAGGTTTTTGGGGCGGAAAAGAGACATATCGTATCCAGTTCTGAGAATTCGCAGTCAAATCGGGCGCGCAAAAGGTCCGGTCACAAGCCGGACAACCAGCCCGCCGACGGATGCGTGTCTTTGAGCTTGCCTGAGTGATAGGCGGCATAAAGTTCCGAAAACCATTCGGCCGGTGCGCGGAACTGATAACCCGTGATCCCCTTGCTGCGTGCAGACAGCAAATAGGAATACCACCGGAAATTATAGCTTTCGTGATAGACGCGCCCATTGATCGCAAGTCTCTGCGCTTTCGACATGCTGTCCCACGGTTTGTTGCCGACAGTTGCTTGCGCAAGCCAGCCTTCCACCCTGATGCGTCGGCTTTCCCACTCTTCCATCGTCACACCGTCTGGTGCATCGGGCACAGCCGGATTGGCATTGCGCCCAATCCGTTGCGCGACATAGGCGGAATCGTAATCAAACTCATCAGCCACGGCCACCGCAACATCCTGCGGGTTGGTGTTATGGTGTCTCCACCCGCCAAAGCTTGCATTGTCCACTTTGCCATCCATGAAATTGTGCGTGTCATCGACCGCGTGTCCGACCTCATGCAGCGTGTTCCAAGAAAAGAAAGGGACGGGGTCTTCATTGGCTGGCTGACAATCCGCATCGACAGTGCCAAGCGAGTCTTCGCGGCCAAAAAGATAGGCCGAGGACAATTCGGGTTGGCCTTCATCCATGATGATCGTGTTGGCGCCATCATAACGCGAGCCGCCGCCCGCGGTTTGTTCGTTGCGGAACACGCGGAATGCATCGTTGTCGAGCGTCGCGCTGTTCGGCAGATCGGACATGACCTGATAGAAACGCCGGATATCCGGTCCTTGCTGGTTGCCATCAGCAACGGCGGCGCCGCCTTGCCAGTTTTCCAGAGTGCAGCCAAAGCGCGCCTCGAAAGCCGCGCGCATCACCGCCCGTTCTGCATCTGGTTCCAGACCGTCCATCATTGCGTCAAGTTCGTCAAAGCCGCCCGGGCCGTTGATGATCTTTTTGACGTCATCTGCACTTGGTGCCGTGTTGCCGCGCATATCCGCCATCATCCGTGCGCTGTGCGCAAGGATGGCGGCCTCATCCAGCGCCGCGCACGCCGCTGCGTGATCGCGTTCTGTCGCCTTGTCATCAGCCAGCGTGATTTTGGCGCGTATGGCGTCAATGCTCGCGCGGACAGCATAGGCGTGGTCGTGTTGTTCCAGGTCGTCCAGTTTCGTATCAAGGTCGGTCGAGGCGCGCAGCGCAAGGAACGTGACCTGTCCGTCTGCGTCCTCCTGCACCTCGGCATAGCGGGTCATGACCGCGTTCAGATCGCTGGTCGCCTTGCTGAATTGGTCGCCAGCGGAAATCAAAAGCACAATCGCCTCGATGCTTTGATTCATCTCTGCCACATCAGCCGCGACATAAGCGGCCTGCACATGGGCTTCGAGTGTCGCAATCCGTGCACGGGCCGTTTCGATGGACGTCAACAATTCGTTGTGCTGGACGAGCGTCTGTTCGATGGCGCGCGCGGCCTCTGCGGCTTCTTTCAGCGCGCTGACCCGATCTGCGGCAGGTTTGGCGCCATCCTGTGCAATGGCAATTTGGGCCTCTGCTTCGGCAAGCTCAGCGGTCACAATGGCCGCATTTGCACGTCCCTTGAGGTTCGTCAGAACCGCCACCACGTCTGCGATGTCTTCGTCGCTTGGTGCGTCATCAGGGCCAAGTGCATCGACCGCATCCATGGTCGCAGTCAGCTGCGCCGAGTTTTCAGCGGCGACTTTGGCGGCTTCTGCTGCGGTCTTGACCTCTTCCATGAGAGTTTTGGCAGTCACAAAATCATCACTTGCTGCCATCCCTTCGGCTGAGGTGTATTTCGCAGCAAGCCGGTCAATCGTTGGACGTACGGCTTCTGCCATGGCCGGATCAATCGCATCGCGCGCCGTTTGCGCCGCAGCACGCGCATCTTCATAGCCCTTGGCAGCCACTGCCTGGGCGGTCAATTCAGGTGTAAAGTGTTCGTCAACCGCCATCATATGCCGGTTCGCGACCACAAAGAACTGATTGTCCGCTTGCGAAACCGCTGTGTCGAACGCAGCTTTTATTTCTGAAATCCGCGCAGCCATTGGAGGTGAATCGAGAGCCAACAAAGCGACAAGCTTTACCTTGGTGGCGTCGTGATTGGCCGTGTACGTCGCGGAATCAGATTCCGCGAGTACAGCCGCATCCATCGCCCACGATGCTTCAAACAGGCCCACGAAGCCACTTTCGTAGCTGCCGGCCGCCATCGCGGCATCGGCACGGGTGACGAGCGCTTTGGCGCGATCCACATGCGGTTTCGCCCCATCACTTGTCGCCGCAGCATAGCGGGACTCCACAAGTGTGTTCTTTTGCACGGGATAGGTTGTGCAGGTGGTGATGTCGTTGGCAACTGCTGCCTGCATGGCCGCGCCTGTTGCAGCCTCCGTTTTTGCACGCGGGAAATCCTTGGCCGCGAGCGCGTCGGTGATGTCCTGCAGCAGCGCATCCAACCGTGCAATTGTTGTGACCATCAGTGTGGCCACAGCGGCAGGGGTGATCGTGGCCTTCAGCGCAATGATCGCGTCGCGGTCCCGCTTGATATCGGGATAAAGTGCCGCGTCCGCCTGTGCCTTGCGGGCCGTTGCCATTGCCTCCACCAGCTTGAGATCTGCTGCGGGGAAGTCGAACCCGGGCGATTTGGCCAGATCTTCCGCCTCGGTTGCGAGCCGCGTGATGTCGGCAATGGGGTCCTTGATGCAATCCTCGTCATTGAGTGGCGGCAGAGTGGTGGTTGCCATGGCCTTGGCTGCAGCGAGGTTTGTGGCAAAAGCGGCTGATGCCAGCACTTTGGGCAAAGTGTCTTCGAGAATGCTGATCGCCGCGTCTAAAAACCGGCGCGCAGCCACCGGATCTGGCGGCGTCGCGTGCGCCGCGTCGCGCGCTTTTTGCGCTTCGGTATCTGCGCTTGTCAGCAAGGCGGAAAAGGTTCCGGCACTGTCTGCAGTGGCCACGTTGGCGCGCATATTCGTGTAAACCGTGTGTGCAGCCTCATAATCAGCGTCTAACCCGTCCAGTGCAGCGGTGTCTTTCAGCGCACCAAGCGCGTTTTGCGCATCCCCAGCTGCTTCGGCGGCATCCGCGCGCGCCTCTGCCTCGTTGACGGTCGCAAGTGCGGTCACGAAACGTTTGTTGATCGCCTCGACCGCAGCAGCAGACATCAGATCAACGGCGGCCCCCAGCCCCGGGGCGACCTCGGGACGTGGGCGCAGGGCGTCAATCTTGGCGCGTACCGCGTCGCGCTTGACAATGTATGCCTCGCATTCGGTTGCCCGTGTCGTCGTCGTCGCCCAATCGGGTTGCGACCGGTCCAGCAGAGTTTCTGCGGTCGAGAATTTGCCGCCCGCCGCTTCGGATGCCGCAGAGGTTTTGTCGTTCTGCATCGCAAGGATCATGTCTTCAATCCCGACGCGTCCCGCATGCTCCTCGAAGGTGGTCAACTGGGTGTTGAAGGGTGGTAACTTGATCAAGTAACCCTCATTTGTCCGGCAATCGGTATCCAACACCCGGCCACGGTCTCGAACCTCTCTCATCTGGTTGCGCGACACACTATAGCTGTTGGTATTCGCCACCTTTGCCGCTTCGAAATCGGCGCTCAACTTGGCGATAGGGGCTGCCAACACAGCGCGCACATTGGCGGGATAGGTCGCGATATCTGTAATCACGGTTTGAGCCTGGCCCATCAAGGTCGTATATTCAGCCTCGTGCAGAACCAGCCCTGCTCGCCGGTCGACCAGCGGCGGAATCCGGTCGAGTTTGCTCACCCCATCGCCATAGTTTTCAGCCGTAGCGTCAGCCTTGGCATCATTGAAAAGCGTCGTGATCTCAGCCTTGAGCGTATCTATTTCAGCAACACCACTTGCAGCCGCTGCGATGATTGGCAGGACTTTTCCTTCGCGTTGACCAAACACCGCAGAATAGTGCGCGAAGTCATCCGCCAGGACGCGTGTCTCATCGCAACGTGCGCCGAGGGTCCTGAGGGCCTTGATGGCGTCTTCGAACTTAAGCGCGTCAGCATCGGCAATCGCTGCGTCGCGGTCGACTTTGATTTGATCGATCTTGGGTTTGATTTGAGGTGCGGCACCGGCCTGTGCATGGTGTTCCAGCGGGTCAAATTTGACTTCAAAGAGCTCAAGCGCGGCTTTCCAGTCTGTCCGCTTGGCAATCGCGGCGCGCAGAGTGGTTTCCAGTGTGACAAGGTCAGCAAGGCTGGCGTCGACATTGCCCTCATCCGCAGTGTCGCCTGCGGCCCTGGCATCGTCAATGATTCCAGCGATCCGTGCTTTTTCAGTGCCCCATTCAGGCGGCGCAGTGGTCCCTGCGATGATGGCAACATAGGTGTCTGTCAGGCCGTCGATTTGCGCCAGCCGTGCTTCGGCGCGCGCAATTTTGTCGGCAACTGTCCCGCTCAGATCGGCCGGGTCCGTTGGCTCTGGTTGCGTGATAAAGACCGGGACGTCATCGCCTCCACCCAGTCCTAGTGTGTCGGCGACGGTTTCGACGATGTCGTCAACCACTTCTCCAACGGTTTCGAGCACTTCGCTGACAGTCTCTGCTGCGTCCTGCAACGCATCGCCAACAGCATCCGCCACGGAGTCAACTGCATCGCCGACAGCCTCTGTCACTCCCTCGACCACATCAGACACCAATCCCGGTGCTCCAGGCTCAATGCCGGCACCAGCTTGGGCGGCAGTATTGCCGCCTGCAGTCTCAGCGGTTGGTGCCGCTTGGCTGGCGCCTGCCGGCTCAGCCGCTGGGTTCGCCTCGTTCGCTTTCGCAGCGGCATCGCGGGCGTCCTGAATCAATTGCGTGAGCATTGTCAGGGACTTGGCTGCGGTAGCATAATCCTCGGCGCCAGCCTTTGACTCGGCAAGGTTCCATACAGCCTGAATTTTCTTGATGTTCCCGGCACCTGCCGCGACGGTCGACTCGACAAGGCGCTGCATCTTGGGGGCGTTGGTCTCCCAACGTTGCTTGTCATTGTCCGCCTTGGCCACCGCAGATGCTGCGGCCGCTTCGCTTCGTATCGCTTCGGTCACGCCTTTCACACCGGCCAGCGCCGCGTCGAACGCCCCTTGCTCAGCCTGCTCTACAAGGTTTTGCAACTTCTCCCGAGCCTCGGTAAGAGGAACGGAGCTATCATTGCTCGAACTGTCGATGGCGGCCTGCAAACGCGCGTGCGTTTCGGCCCATTTTGCCGCCAATGCGTCATCCTGCGGCGTTTCCTCAGGCGCGGCGGTGTCAGTGGCCGGGTCACTTTCGTTTCCACCTGCACCTTCCTTTGCGTCCGGTTCTGCGTCAACCGCAGAGCCTTTGGCGTCGGCCTCCTCCTCGTCGTCTTCGCCGTCGTCCTCCAAAGTTGCGCCCGCTGGATCAAGCAGCTTGACCTTCATCGGAAGGCCGGCGCCCTTCAGGAAATCCTTGATCTTTTTGGCGGCCCCGGCAGGCGGATCACCTTCGCAGGTCAGCAACAGGTTCTTGCTCTTGACGCTCATCGTGCCAAAGGTGAACTTGCCCGTCTCACCGGCCTTGCGCGCTTGCTGACCCAAGATAGGCGCAGCTTTTGTCTTGTGGGTCAAAAGCACCGTGCCGTCCGGCTTTTTGCCAAGGCACAGACCAAAGGCCAGCGGCTTTTTCCGCGCTTGCGCGATTGCAGTTTTTAGATCTTCATCCGAATCTTTTGCGCCAGCCACAAGTCATTCCTTTTAAAAGTGAGAATTGAAATATGGATCGAGGCTGGCAAATCTCGCCTCTTCGTGCAACCCTCTTGTTGTGGCAACGAGGTGGCGCAACGGGTGCATAAAACACGTCTTGCGCGATAAATACGCGTTGCGAAATCGAGGATAGTATACTGCTTTATAATGGAAAAAATAGATTGATGCACGCTGCGGCAGGCGCTGTGATGGGTGGCGCGCTTCTCGTGCAGATCGCAGCGAGCCCCAGCCCCGCGCACGCTTGGATGGTTCAGGCAGGTGCGATACCGCCCAGCCAAGCGGAAATGCCACACGCGACTCAACCTAAGGTTAAAATCATGTCAACAAACATACATGCCAGCCTGAACGGCACGCCCTGGACCGTGGTCGAGAATGCCTTTTCGGACAAAACCGCCGAATTCCCCGGCACGCTCACCTTTAACGGAGACCAGCTTCGCCTTGACGGACCTTGCAACTTTTTCACGACGCAGATCATGGTCAATGGCAACGGGCTCACCATCTTTCCGTTTGGCAGCATGCCCAAAACCTGCGGTCCCGAAGCGATGGAAGCAGAGGGGGCGCTGCTAAGTGCCTTGATGCGCGTCACCCAGTTCACGATCTCGGGCAGTACGCTGACCCTGTCATCCGCCGACGGGAGACAAATGCTCAAGGCAGAGCGTGTCTGAATCCGACATCACCGGTTTTCGAACGTTCGTTCAATACCGGCCGGGTGAGTTAAAACAATTCGATACAACGGCGACTTCGTCCCAGGCACCTGAACTTGAGCGCCGTCGAATGCTGTGCGCTATTTGAAGGTCGGCTTTGGGAAATGCTGACGTACAGCGACAGAGTGTGCGATCAATGTCCTGTCCGTTTGACATGCATGCCCACCACTCGTTCTTTGGTGCAAAGCCAGTTTCGATCTCGCCATCAATCAATTGCCCGGCGATACGCTCGATGCCTTGGCTGAACCTGACTTGGTGGTGTAGAAATCGCGTGTTCGGATTGAGCCCAGAAACCCCGGATGCTGCAGCCTGCTTGTGCGGAGATTAGGCACGACAAAATGCCATCCCGGGCGAGAAAGCTGAAAATTGCCGCTGAAAATGCTTCTGCGGCAGTTTCTCACGCCCTCAATCACGCGCCCACTGCACTTTCAGACTGTCCCGCGGCGGTTTGGTGTCGAGTATCGTGGAGATCTCTTCAAGGGGCAGCCGATGAAACACAGCCCGATCAATTTCAGAACCGAAGGTTGCGATGACCTCCAGAGATCTTGGGATACTGTGGTTCAGCGCATGCGATCCAGCGAGGGTCAACTGCCTGCGGAACACTTCGAACGGGGCAATGTCGATTTTGGCATCAGAAGGGCAAACCCCCAAAAACAGGCCCTTGCCGCCATTTGCCATATAGGTGGTCAATCCGGCAGCGACCGCCGGAACGCCGGTGGCTTCGACCGCGAGATCGGCCCGGTCGCGCCACGCCTTCAGATCATCCGATCCGGCGGCGACCGCGTCAAAACCAAAGCTGGATGCAAGCTCAATGCGGCTTTCTGCAAGGTCAACGAAAGCGACCCTTGCCATGCCTTGCGCTTTCAGCGCCAGACCCTTCAACAAACCCATCGAGGCGGCGGTCACCAGATCGACGTAAGCCAATGGCGTCATGCCCGGAACGGGATCGACCTGAAGTGCGATCTCGGTCTTTGCGGTATTGCGAACGAAATCGCCGATCAGGGCACAGGTCATGCAATCGGAAGTGAGCTCGATTGACAGGACCTCGCCGGCGTTTGCAATCGGCTGGTGAGAGCCGTTCAAAAGTCGGATCTTCATAGCCTCGAAGGCATGCACATCCTCCGAGAACGTCGCCCCTGCCCTGTCCCAATCGGGGCGACCGGCGCAGAAATTGTCTTCGATCACCCATTGGCGGAAGTTTTCGTGGATCACGGAGGCCACGTCCTCGATCCCGAAACTCCTGGCAAGCTCAAGCTCTTTTGACCCGGTGACGGGAACGATGCAATCGACCATCGAGTTTGGAAAGGTGCAGTTGCTGTCGATACAATCGGCCAGTTCCGGATCGGACAGACGCGCAAGGGACACAACCGTCTGGCGCAGGATTGCGCCATTGCCCTGAAGGTTGTCACAGCTTTGGCCGGTGAACGGCCCGGTGCCGCTGTCGCGCCGACGCCTGAGTGCGACGATCATCGCCCCAAAGGCCGTGCGCGGACGATCCGGGTGGTTCGCGTCGTGCTGCATATCCGGGTGATCGGCGTCAAACGCCTGTGCGACGGGGTCGATATAATACCCGCCCTCGTTCACGGTCAGGGCGACGATGCGAATGGCCGGGTCGGCCATCTGTGCGATCAGGGCGGAATTGCCGTCCTGAACCGGAACAAAGCCGACCATCGAACCAACAACCTCGGCTGACCGCCCCTTGGGGTCAAGTTCGATCAGGGTGGTCAGGAAGTCCTGCGCCGCCAGGCGTTGCCGTTGTGCGGCATCCCCCGCCCGCACGCCGGCGCCGATGATTCCCCAGTTCAGGGCCTCGCCCTGCTGCATGAGCCGGTGCAGATACCACGATTGATGCGCGCGGTGAAAATTGCCCAGCCCGATATGGACGATGCCGGGCGTGATTGCCGCGCGGTCCTAGGATGGACCGATGACGCCTTTCGGAAGATCCGCAAGGGTGTCATTCGACAGCTTCTGCAATGTGTGCGGCATCACCGCCTCCCGTCAAAGCCGGAGCGGCCCGCGATTTGCGAAATCCGTCGCTTCATGACATCCGCAGTCCGTCCCCACCGAATTTGTGGATCAAGGTCGGATTGACACTGTGTCACCATGATTGACGATGACATCGCCGCTGGTACGAACCGTCATCGGGTCACAGCCGTCAATACCGTGAATGTGGATGAACGTGCCCGAGCCAAGATGTTCCGCGACGCCAACGGTGCCCTTCCACAGGCCCTCGGTTGTCGAGATCTCGGTATGTTCGGGGCGGATTCCAAAGTGGTCGCCCTGAAACGGGGTGCCGACGGCCTGACGATTGTAGGTCCGGGCGAACGGCACGATTTCCAGGGACATGACGTCACCGAGGTCGATCCGACAGGTGCAGGTGACTGTTTCTGTGGAACCTTCGTGTCCCTGATCGCGCCAGGCGTACCCTTGTTCGAGGCCGGATGTCAGGCCAACGCGGCGGGTATCATCGCCGTAACCCTACTACAGCGGCACGGACAAAGACCTGCAGGTTCTGAAAACCTACAGTTACAGTGACCGCATCCGCTACTATTGGGCAGACCGTCAGGTGTCCGCGTCCCTGGACAGACTGATCGAGACGCCCACAACCATGTCGGTTCCGGAAACCGTGATATCGCAAGCCTTCATTGGCCTGGAGTTTGGCGAAATGCCGGACGGTCCGGACGCATTGATTGAACTGCACGTGCAGCGCTGCGTGGCCAGGTATTTTGCAGCCGCAGGGCACAAGACTCTGTAGTGGTTTCCCCCTGACATGCCGCAATCACTGAGTAACATTCCTAAGCCGCAAGTTGTGGTTGGGGGTCAAGCCGCGGAACGCGAAACTGTCGACAGCGCACGCCTGGGATCTGTTGGGCATGGCCCGCCTTATCCGCTTGCACGACATTGGCGTTCAGTATCCGGTTTTCGCGGGGTGGGGTGGCTCGCTCATCCAGAATTTGTCGACGTGTTTTCATGGAGAGCAGTTCCATCGTTCAAACAAAAAATGAATTACAGTTGGTTCAAACAAATGCACATTGATCGACGTCGATCTTCGCTTTGAGTGTCACCCCAGCGGATTGACCCCGAAAAGCCACGGGTGCGCCCAGATCAACCCGGCATAAAGCGCTACCCCTGCAACGAGACGCGCGGATGCCGCAGTCCAGGAGACGGGTCTGACATGCTCGGAACTGACCATGACTTGATCATGCAAGCGCTGCCATTCTGGCCCCATGTCGCGCCGGCGTCGCCTGTCCACCAGGCGCCCTCCAAGTGCTGCAAACGTCGCAAAGACCCCGAAGAGAAGCACATGCGCCAGATCGCCGTTGGGAACGACATGTGCTGAGGCCCAAAGAGCGAGCGCCACGAGCAGCGGATGACGGGTCACCCGAACGATACCGGCGCGTTTCGGATCGAAACGCTCGTTCCGCGCGCCACCGAACGAAAACGGGTTTGGCCGTCCGACAGCCAGGGCGGCGATCAAGCATACCGGCAGCATGATGGCCAAAGTTACCTGCACTTGCCATGACGCCCAGTTCCACATGGGCACGAAGGGCGCGCGGCCCGCAGCACCGATCACCCAGGCCAGCGCGGCCAGCGAAAGCGCCGAATAGGCCAGCGTGAAACCGCGTGGTCCAAGCCGGGCTTGAAGCCACGGTCGGATTGGCGGCCGCAAGGGCAGCGAGTGCGTTGTGAAGAAGGCGGCCCAAGCCAGGGCAAATTCCAGCCAGCCCAAAGCGTCCCTAGCCTCCCGCTCGCTTGTCTGCCGGCAAGCGCACCAGCAATGGTCCGTAAACCACGGCGAATCCGCCAAAAGCCACGATCCAGCTCAGTCCCGCGACGGTATGCAACCAACCGGCTTCGGATGGCCAGAAACCGGCCCCAAGCCGTGCCAGAACCGCAACAATCATGGCGACATATATCGCCACCGTTGCAGCCCCCGCAGTAAGCGGCTGGCCAGTATGCCCGAGTGTTGCGCGGGTCATCACGGCGAGCGTCATCAAACCGATCGCCCCCGCCATCCACAGATGCTGCGCCGACGCCGTACCGAACGTGCCGGGCCAGAGGATCTCTGCACCGATTGCCAGAGATCCCAACGGAACAAATCCATAAGCGACGTGCAGAACAGTCACCAGCGGTTCTGCCGCCGTCCGATATCCGGCCCACCGGGCCAGGCGGAAAGCGTGCGCAAACCCGGCCAGCAGAAGGGCAACGCCTGCCATCCAGTGGTCCGGCAAAACAACCCACATCAAAAGCGCGGCGAGCAAGACAAGAAGTGCGGCCTTGTCGAACCGCTGCATGGGAGGTGTCGGCAGTCGACCGGCCGTGCGTTTGACCAGCCAGTTCCGGGTAAACGATGGCACAACACGTCCGCCAATAACGGCGATCATCATCACACCAGTCCCGAGCCCGAGGCGCAGACCATATCCTTGGGCTGCATAGGCGCCATTTGCAGCCTCCCAATGGAACAGGCCGTTTGCAAACGTGAACACGGCAAGCATGCCCAAGACAATAAGGTTGCGCCAGTTCTTGCCCGCAATAATCTCACGCGCAATCACAAGACCGAGGGTGACAGGCATAGCCAGGTCAGCGACTGCCACTATAAGTGGCGGCAACATGAGCGAGAAGCTGACTGCGATACGCCCTATGACCCAAAGCGCAAAAAGCCCCCCAAGTGACCAGCCAACAATCGGCAACCGTCCCGTCCAGTTGGGCACCGCCGTGAGCAAAAACCCCGCGACCACAGCCGACAGATAGCCGAACAAAAACGCGTGGGCGTGCCACGACACCGGGTCAAATGCCGTTGGCAACGTCATGGCGCCAGAAAGCGTCAACACCCAGAACGCCATAATCAACACGGCCCAAGCCGCGGCGCCCAAAAAGAAAGGGCGAAACCCAAATGTGAGAAGTGCCGGACCACGCCAGGCGCGCATTTGTTCTGCCGTGCTGCTCATGGTTTCTGCCTCGAAAACTGAACACCCTCTTGGGTCAGGATGACGTTCAACGGAATATCGTGAGGCTGCGGATAGATCGTGCTCAGGTGGGCGGATTGGAACCCGATCCCGATGGTGACGGGCCGCGGGGCAAGTGCGGCCAGCGTCCTGTCAAAGTAACCACCGCCATAACCAAGACGGAAACCCGCACCGTCCCAACCCACGAGCGGTGCCAGCGTAATGTCGGGGATCAAAGCCTCTGAGTCGGGAGGTGGGACAGGAATGTTCCAGTCGCCCCGCACCATACGCGTCTCGGGGGTCCAGCGACGAAAGACAAGCGGAGCCGCCTTCTGTTCCACGATCGGAAGGCTTATCGTGACACCCGCTGAATGCAACTCAGCCACCAGCGGACGCAGATCAGGCTCACCCTTGATCGGCCAATAGGCCGAGATCACCCTGGCCTGTGTGCCGTCAAATTGCGTTGACAACACTTCGCGCAGTTGTTTGGCCAGCGCCGTCACTATGGCTGCGCGGTCCTCAACGCTGAGCGCTTGGCGTTCCATGCGCAGTCGAGCGCGCTCCGCTTTGCGCCATCGTGCAACGTCCCGTGCCTGTTCGGAGTCCACCGCCAACGGATCAAAATAATCCGGCGCGATCTCACCTGCGAGACACGGCGGCGAGGCGAAACGACCGCTGGCATGGACGATGGCCATCACGCTCACGCCTTCACGCCGGCTCGAATTGCGGAAACAAGACGTCATTTTCCAAGCGCACATGCCCTTCCAGGTCGCCCAAGAACTCGCTCAGCCCGGTGTAAAGCGCGGTCCAGGTCCCGCAGGCCCCTTCCGGCAGGGCCAAATCGCCGAAATGCACGGTCTCGACCCTTTCGGCCGTCTGGGCAGGTACGGGAATACGTTCACGGTGCTGTGCATGGAACCGCGTTTCGATATGGCGGGTCAGTTCGGCGGGATCTTGTGGCGGGCTTTTTTCGGTCATTGCGGCATCCTTGGGTCAGCGCAGCTTGGGACTGGTTTTTGAGTTGGCGCGGGCAGTGTCCTCCACGGCCATGTGCAAAGAGCACGCAATCCGCTCGGCGCGTTCGATCAAATGCGCGGCCCCCGCAGGCGGGCAGGTCTCAACTGCGGTCTCGCGAAACAGGCCCAGCCAATGGTCGAAATGTGACCGTGTGACCGGCAAATGCGCATGCGCAGGCACCGGCGCGCCATGGTACTGCCCCGTCATCAATGCGACGGATGACCAAAAAGCCACCATCCGTTCCAGATGTGGTTCCCACTCTGCAATGCGGCTGGCAAAGATCGGTCCGAGAACAGTATCGGCACGGACTTTACCGTAAAACCGATGCACCAAATCCGTCAGTATCCCTTGGTCAAGGCCGGTCTTGTCCATGATCGCCCGGGTCATCTCGGGCCGTGCGGAGGATATCCGCGGAGTGTCAGTCTGGCTGTCGGCCATCGCGGCCTCCTGAAGCATTGCGCTTTGCATCACTGGGTAGACCTGTTAATAGGTATTGTAAATACTAATTCAGAGTATGGAGGGCTTTGTGCGCCTGACGTCTTTCACGGATTATGGTCTTCGCATGCTGATGCGTATGTCCAGCGCCCCTGAGCGAGCCTATTCCACAGCCGCATTGGCCGAGGAATTTGGCCTCTCTCGCAATCATCTAAGCAAGATCATTCAGCGCCTGTCACGCGGCGGGATCGTGGAAACGCGCCGTGGCGGTGGCGGTGGCGCGTCACTGGCAAGGCCCCCACAAGACATTCGTTTGGGTGATGTGGTGCGCCTGCTCGAAGAAGATCAGCCTCTGGTCGAGTGCTTTCAAACCGAAACCAACACTTGTACACTTGATGGCCGCTGCGGGTTGAAGACGCGTTTACGGTCTGCCGAAGCAGTGTTCCTTGCCGATCTGGATCGCTCGACTCTGGCCGATATTGCCCTTCCGCGACTGCCTGCAGGCGCATGATCATACCAGCCTGCTGATCGCGAGATCACGAAACGACCCCTCGTGTCGACCTGGCTTGCCACCCTGACTGACGCGGACAGCAAGATCCTCAGCAGCGCACGTTTTGATGCGTTGCGTAGACGCCTTGGATCCAGGTGACTGACCCCGGCACCTCGGCCCCCTCTTCGCCAAAAAAGGCAGGTATTCATATTGGTCGGATGTTGATTGGTTGCCTCGTTGGACTCTGGGCAAAAGCGTGTTCGTGACCCAGCAGGCCAGGCGGCGAAGTCCCATTTCGGCTCTTGAAAGAGACGCGGTTATTTTTGTCGATCTCAGGTTTTACAGAACCCGACAAAGCGCGAAGCACCCGACAGAGCGCGACACAGGCCGATTTTGGGTTGCACACTCAGTGCACGCGAAGCCGCCTGCCATATTGATCATAAACATGAACCCGTTCCATCCATAATCGGGGCGACGGACATACGCCAAGGTGCGCTATTCTGCGATCTTCTCTCCATGCCACGTACCTAAAGACTCTTCATTGCCTCGCCCAGAAGGCGAATTCGACCGATCCGTATCTTTTCGAGCCCATTCCCGGGTTTCTGCAGCATATGTTGTAGCCCGAAAACGTATGTTGTGTCGCAGTGCCGTTGCAGCCTTTTCACCTGCCGCCGCGTGCATCTCGGATTCCGATGAAAGGCCATGGCCCGTCATGTCGCCGTTCGATTGACCCGGGCAATCAGCGCTTCACCTGTCTCCTTGCGCTCACCGTAGCGGTCGACGAGGTAGGGCGAGACGTCGCGGGTCAGAAGCGTGAATTTGACCAATTCTTCCATCACGTCGACCATTCGGTCGTAGTAGGGAGACGGCTTCATTAGATCGTCATCGCCAAACTGCTGGAACGCCTTGGGAACCGAGGACTGGTTGGGGATCGTCAGGCAGCGCATCCAGCGACCCAGAACGCGCAACTGATTGATCGCGTTGAAGCTTTGGGAGCCGCCGTTGACCTGCATGACCGCCAGCGTCTTGCCCTGTGTTGGCCGCACAGCACCGATGGACAGCGGGATCCAGTCGATCTGCGCCTTCATGATACCGGTCATCGCGCCGTGCCGCTCGGGCGAACACCAGACCATGCCCTCGCGCTAGGTCACGAGGTCGCGCAATGCCTGCACTTTGGGGTGATCCGCCTGCGCATCGTCGGGCAGCGGCAGGCCAGACGGGTCGAAAGTACGGGTCTCGGCCCCGAAGCGTTGCAGCACGCGTGCGGCCTCCTCGCTTATCAACCGACTGAAGGACCGCGCCCGGAGCGAGCCGTAAAACAACAGGATGCGAGGCGCGTGTGTGGTGCGCACCGCTGCGAACAGGCGCGTCTCATTGACCATGTGGAAATGGTCATCGGCCAGTTGCGGCGTGTCAGTCAACGCGCGCTCCCTTCTCGTTCAGGATCATTTCGCCGTCCTCCTTGCAAAGCGGCCCCGGCGGCATCCGGTCGAGCAGGTCCAGCACTCGTTCGGACGGACGGCAAAGCCGCACACCCCTGGGGCTGCACCCGATGGGCCGGTTGACCAGTACCGGGTGCATTAACATCGCGTCGAGCAGGGCCTCGTCAGGCACTGCCGGATCGGTGAGCCCCAGGTCTTCGGCCGGGGATTTCGTGATGCGCAGGGCACTGCGGGGGGTCAGGTCGGCGGCGGCGAACAGCGCCAGAAGCTGCGGGCGTGTCCATCTTTCGCTGAGGTAGTCGATCACAACCGGCTCGGCCCCCGAGGCGCGGATGATCTTCAGCACGTTGCGCGAGGTGCCGCAGGCGGGGTTGTGGTGAATGACGATTGTCATGGATATCCCCTGACAGCAGAGGCCAGCCTGTCGAGCGCATCGGAAAGGCGCGGCCTTGGGCAGGCGATGTTGAGACGCCCGAAACCAGCCCCCTGAGGGCCGAAGGCGGTCCCGGACGTGATCGCCCACCCCGCCTTTTGTCTCAGAAAGTTGGTCAGCTCGTCGGGCTTCAGGCCAAGGCCGCGGAAATCGAGCCAAAGCAGGAACGTCCCCTCCGGTTCAATCAATGCGATACCGGGCATCTCGGCAAGGCGGGCGCCGACAAGGTCGAGATTGCCGCCGATGTAGTCGAGGGCGGCGTCGAGCCATGATGCACCGTCGCCATAGGCGGCTTCCATAGCGACCGAGGCAAAGGCGTTGTTCTTGTTGACGGTCAGACGACTGTTTTCTGCCTGGAACGCCTGACGGCGCGCTGCATCCGGCACGACCGTGAAAGCCGTGGAACACGCGGCGATGTTGAAGCTTTTGGCCGGGGACAAACAGGTGATCGCGGGTGCCGCGTGCGCGGGCGACAGGGACGCGAACGGTGTGTAGGGGTGACCGGGAAAGGTGATGTCGCCATGAATCTCGTCAGACACCACGAGAACGTCATGGCGCAGACAGATGTCACCCAGGCGGGCCAGTTCGTCACGCGTCCAGACCCGGCCCACCGGGTTGTGTGGGTTGCACAGAAGGATCATCCGCGTGTGCGGATCACGGGCGACCCGTTCGAGGCCTTCGAAATCCATATGGTATCGGCCATCCCGCAGGATCAGCGGGTTTTCCACCAGCCGCCGCCCGTTCTCGGCAACAATGTCGGCAAAATCGAAAAAGACCGGCGGCTGGATGATGATGCCGTCGCCCGGCGCGGTAAACAGGTTGGCCGCCATGGCGAGAGCGTTCAGAACGTTGGGCGCGCTCAGGATGTGGGCGGGATCGACCGCCCACCCATGCCGAGCTTGCAGCCAGCCGGTCAGCGCGGGCATCAAACCGTCCGGCACAGTTTCATAGCCGAAAACGCCATGGCCCACGCGCTGTGCCATGGCCTGCGCGATACAGGGCGCGACGCGAAAATCCATGTCGGCAACGCCGGCCGCAAACAGGTCCAACCCATCTGCCCCCAACACCATGCGGTGATGCTTGAGGGCCGGAACCGCGCGCCGGTCGATGACCGCATCAAAGTCGTATTCGGTCACGTTGGCGTTTCCGGAAACCGGTCGCGGGTGCGGTTGGCGAAGGCCACCAGGGACAACATCACCGGCACCTCGACCAGAACACCGACGACCGTGGCCAGGGCCGCTCCGGAATTCAGGCCGAACAGGCTGATCGCCACAGCCACGGCCAGTTCGAAAAAGTTTGAGGTGCCGATCATCGCACAGGGGGCGGCGATCCGGTGCGGCACGCGCAGGACATAGGCCGCGCCATAGGCCATCGCGAAGATGCCGTAGGACTGGATCAGGATCGGCACCGCGATCAACACAATGACGAAGGGCCTGGACAGGATCACTTCTCCCTGCAAGCCAAAGAGAATGGCAACCGTCGTGATCAGACCGATCACGGACCACGGCTTGATCCGGGCAGTGAAAGCCTCGATCCGCTCCTGGTTGCCAAGGATCCGTCGTGTGACAAGCCCGGCCAGAAGCGGCAGCAATACGTAAAGGACTGTGGCCAGAACCAGCGTCTGCCAGGGCACGACGATGTCGGTCACGCCCAGCAAAAAGGCCACGATCGGCGCAAAGGCCACCACCATGATCAGGTCGTTGACGGAAACCTGCACCAGCGTATAGGTCGCGTCCCCGCGCGTCAGTTGCGACCAGACAAAAACCATCGCCGTGCAGGGCGCTGCCCCCAGCAGGATGAGCCCGGCGATGTATTGCGCTGCATCCTCGGGTTCCAGAAACGGGGCAAAGACGTACTCGAAGAACAGGATCGCCAGAAGAACCATGGTGAAAGGTTTGATTAGCCAGTTCACCACCAGCGTGACCATAAGCCCCTTGGGCTGGCGCGCGACCCCGGCGACCGCCCTCAGATCGACGTTGACCATCATCGGGTAGACCATGGCCCAGATCAGGACCGCGACGACCAGGTTGATCGAGGCGACCTCGGCGCTGGCGATCGCCTCAACCAGCCCGGGCGCCACGCTGCCGATCGCGATGCCCGCGATCATCGCAAGCGCGACCCAGAGCGTCAGATAGCGTTCAAAGCGGCCCATTCCGCCCGTGTCGGCATGGCTTTCGTTGATCATTCGGAATCCTCCAGAAGTGTTGCAAATCGGGCCGCATCGATATTCCCACCGGTGACGACGGTCACGACTGTGCGGCCCGCAATGGGCACCTGCCCGTTCAGGATCGCGGCCAGCCCGACCACGGCACCGGGTTCGGTGACAATCTTGAAATGCTCACAGGCAAAGCGCATCGCATCGCGGACTTCGGCGTCCGTTGCGGTCACGCCGCCGGTCAGCAGGTCGCGGTTGATGGCAAAGGTCATCTTGCCGGAGGTCGGCGTCATGATCGCGTCACAGATCGCGCGGCGGCCCGTCGGGTCGGGCAGTCGCTTGCCAGCTTCCAAACAGCGGCGGGTGTCGTCGAAAAGTGCCGGTTCAGCGGTATGGACCTGCGTGGCCGGGTGTGCCTCGGCCATGACCAGCGCTTTCGCCGCCGTCAGCCCGCCTCCGCCGCATGGCACCGGGATGGCATCGGGCGCATCGGACGGCATGACGATCATCGCCGAAGACCCAAGGATTTGCGCCGCGCGCGCCACCCCCAGCGCGTGGTTGCCCGAGGGATAGGTCACCGCCCGCGTGCCCTGCGCGCCGTCCGCAACATAGCCCGGCAACATGCCCAGAGCATGGAGAATGCGGCGCAATCCGCGTTCCGTGCGCCGCAGGATATCCGGTGTGACACAACCTGCCCCGCCCAGTTCCGCCATTACGTTGACCACGCCCTTGCGGTTGGCCGCGCCCATAGCCGTGCGCGCGGTGTTTGCGTCGAAATCGACTTCGGATGTGATCAGCGTGCCAGTCATGCGCCCCTCATTTCGGCTTTTGCCGAATTGACTTTTGGCTATGACATCCACATCCTCTGGTCAAGCTTCGATTATTCGGGCATTGACGAAACATGGATCAGGCAACCGCCATCGCAGCCTTCGCGGCTCTCGCACATCCGACCAGGCTGGCCGTGTTCCGGCTGTTGGTCAGGGAGGTCCCGAAGGGTGTGCCTGCGCTGACGATTGCACAGCGCCTCGACGCGAAACCTTCGACACTTTCGGGGCATCTGGCGATCCTCAGGCGCGCCGGATTGTTGAGCAGCAGCCGGCATCAACGCGAGATCCGGTATGCTGCCAATCTGCCGACGATAAACACTCTGGTCGCCTTCCTGCTGTCGGATTGCTGCGCAGGTCGGGTCCAGAACTGCCGGGATATTCTGACCTTGCTCGACGATGCGGGTTGAAAAGGTGTTCAGCGTAAGGAGACACAGATGAAACTGCTGATGTTCGAGCATTGTTCGCTTTGTTTCCGGGTGCGTATGGTCGCAGCACTCAAGGGGATCCCCCTTGCCGAGCAGGTCGTCGAGGATGATGACAGCGCCGTCCTGGTCGACCTGGTGGGGCGACGCGTGATCCCTATCCTGGTGCGCGACGACGGCACACCGATGCTTGAGAGCTGGGATATGGTCGATCACCTTGATCGCATCGGGCCACCGATCCTGACGGGACCCGAACGCCCGCAGATTGCCACGATTGCGGAAAAGCTGCTCGAAATCACGCCGTTTCTGACGATGCCGCGCTATCCGCTGCTGCCGCTGCCGGAATTCCGGACGGTGGCGGCCAGAGATCATTTCCTTCTGCGAAAGCGTGAGGCCTTTCCGGATATGGTAGCGTTGCGCGCCAGGACACGTGAGAACCTGTCTCAATTGGCCCCGGTGCTGCGTAACCTTGCCAACGAAATTGCTGATCCGAACGCCGTGAACGGGGTGCTGTCGAAGGACGATGTCAGGATATTGCCGCTTCTTCGGTCGGTCGCGGTGGTGGAAGGGTTGCAGTTGCCGGCGCCTGCGCAAACCTACTTTGACACGATGATGTCGAAACTGGGGTATCTGCCTTTACCCCGAATCTGAACGCCTGTTCCCGCAGGTGCCGACCCAGACGCGAGGGCAGCGATGACGCCACAGACAGTTTATCGGGCGGCTAAAGTTTTCCAGACCGCAGCAGGAACCCGAGGCTTTGGGGCCGACCCATACCAGGCGCGAACGGTGCTACAGTCAGGCAACAGCGCCTCGCCGAGCCCGCCCGAGAACGCGAGAAAATCAGGTGTGTTCATTTCGTTCACGCCGACCAAAGTGGGTAACCCCATATCCAGCGCCATCGAGATTGCGGGACCAAAGCCACGGCCCTGTGATTCCAGCTTGCCGAACTTGTTGACGATCAGAATGTCGGCTTGAGGCAGACCCGCCTCCACCGCAGTGGCGATGGTTTCGATCACACCGCTGTCCAGACGGCATCCCTTCGCCCCCGATCCCAACGGTTGACTGATGCGAAACGCTGGCCCGTCCGGCAGCACGCGCAAGTCCATGTCCCAGGGATGCCCGAGCAGATCGGCAGGTTTTTCGCGGACAGTTCCCGCCAATCGCAGGCCATCACATTCGAAAACCCTGACAACGTCCGCAATGAATTCATCGACCGCACCACGCCCGGACATGGTGACATAAGCAAGCTGCATTGGAGACCCTCGGATCAGAGAAAGCGTGGCGCGCCCTTCGACGCGCCACGGGCCAGATTTCAAACCATGTTCAGAGCACGATTTCCTTCGACTTGAAGGAAATCGCCGCTGTCTCGGCCGTGGCATCCGAGATTTTCCGGATGTCGCCCCAGCAGTGCTTGTAGTCCGGCAGGACCAGCTCGTTCACACCGGGGTTTACGACGTTGCCCTGGCTGCCCGCCGGTGATCCGAAGACCATGGCAACCTGCCCCACCTTCGCCGTGGACACCGGATAGGCCATCCCTTGTGTAACCCCGTTGTCGTTGATGATTTCGATCAGGTCGCCCGGAGCGAGGCCCAGATCGACCATGTCGTCCGGGTTCATCTCGATGAACGGATAGGGGAAACGATCCTGAACAAAGTCGTTGTCCTGATCCAGGAACTGGTTTTGCCAGAAGATGTTGGCACGGACATTGTTGATCCAGAATCTGTGTGCGGCCTGCTCGCGTGCCTTTCCGGCTGCCTGCCAGCCGCGCCAGCCCGCCGCACAGAACAGCGCCTTGCCATCGTCCCGGCCATGTCGATCAAACGTGCCGTCGGTATAGAGCCGCTCGGTGCCGACAAGCTGTCCGTTCTCGTAGCCGACAACCGGTTCTTGCACCCCGTTGTTCCCCATGGCCCGCAGGCGGTCATAAGTCACTTCGGGGTTGCCAGCGTTGTAGCCATCCATAAAGGCGTCTTCTTCGGTCTCCCAATCATAGCCCGTGAACTGGTCGGCATAGGCATCGTTGCCCATGTCGCGCAGGACGCGCTCCATGTTCTGTGCCATTTCCGCAGCAATGAGGCAGTCAGGTTTCGAATTGCCAAACGGGTCCATGTAACGCTCGGACAGGCGCAAGCGGCGCTCGCCGTTCATGGATGTAAGGTTCATTTCGTTGGCCTCGCAGGCGGGCAGGATCACATGCGCGTTCTGACCGATCTGGCTGTGGATGATATCCACATCCACCACGAACAGGCCGCCCGCATTGATCGCCGACACGATCGCGTCGACCACCTGCTCACGCGTTCCGCCCGCAGCGGCGTCGATTGCATCCTTGACCATGTCCGACCGGCGCTTGTGCACGCGCTTGAACTCGGCGGCGTTGAGCGTGGTCTTGTAGTGATCGCAGGCCCAGATGTGGTGCACCCCTCCCAGACCCCTGATCAGGAACTGGTCGACATACTCGGCCGGGCGGCCGACATGCGCGTCCCCGGGACGGTAGTACCCCTCCTGGTGACCACCCAGACGGCAAACGCCGCCCCCCTCTCGGCCCAGGTTGCCGGTGGCCAGGGCGATGTTCACCAACGCGCCGATGGTGCGATAGTTGTCATTGCCCCAGATGATGCCCTTTTCGTAGCAGGTCACACATTTGCGACGGCTGCCATCGTCGTGAGGTTGCGCGATCCACTCGCCCGCCTTGATGATATCCGCGGCGTCGACGCCGCAGATGCCCGCCGCCTCCTCCACAGAAGTCCGGCAGGTCTGCATGGCATAGTCGAGGCTGCCCAGACCCGCAGGATAGGCGCTGTCCTGAGCCACGGCTTCGCCGCCTTGGAAGGTGGAATTCGCGATGAAGTCTGCATCGACCCAGCCGTTGTCAACGATATGGGTCAGAATGGCGTTGAACAGCACCATGTCCGTGCCTTCGTTGATCGCCAGGTGCAGCACGTTTTCGGGCCGGGCATACTGCTCGGAGGAATGAACCGTCAGCGTCCTGCGCGGATCGACCACGACCATCCTTGCGCCGCCCCGCAGGCCCGGTACCATGTGGTTGAGGTAGAGGTTGGTCTGCGTCTCCATCGAGTTGGCGCCGACCATAAATATCGTGTCGGTCAACTCGTAATCCTCGTAGGCATAGTTCAACTCGCCAACGCCCATGTCGCGGGTCGAATGGACCTCGGAGTTGTAGGCCGGGCGGTTGTGGATACGGCAGTTCTTGATCTTCATGCTCTCGAAATAGAGCTTGCCGGTCCCCCATGTGTTCTCGTACCCGCCGGCGGATCCGCCGTGGTCGAACATTGACACAACCAGATCGTCCTCGGACCCTTCGGTCACGACCCGCGCGGTCACACGCGCGACGAGGTCCATCGCGTCATCCCATGACGTAGGCTGCCACACGCCGTTGCGCCAGACCATCGGGTCTGACAGGCGCTGCTGCTGGGTGCCGGTCACCTTGGACGGGCGGTTTTCGGCCATGCGCGCGCCCCGGATCGAGCCGAGGCCGGAATTCACGACGCAATTCACATCCGGCATGACGACCAGATGCACATCCTTGCCGTCCTGCTTGACCACGTTGTACATCGACGACGTGTACCAGGCTTCGGCGTCCTGATATTGCTGCTGACTCAGATCCTGGCCAAATTTGTTCTCGCTTGGCGCCGGGCCACCCTGCTTGTTCAGCGGCCATGTGTAGGCATTATACCCGCAGCCCACGATGCAGTAGTGACAGGTGACGTTGTGTTCCTTGGCGTCCGCCGGAATGATCGGGAGACGGTCGGTAAATCTCTTGTAAGCCATGATGTGCCCTCCTCAGCTTTCCAGAACATTCGACAGACGGCCGTAGATCAGCTCATCCACGCCCTCGGCAAAGATGTCGCCCTGATCGTTGACGCGCAGGTCGAACTGCGGCAGGTTGTTGGTGGCGTGACCCCAGGTTTGCTGGCCACCGGCTTCGCAATCGAACCGCGAATGGTGCCCGGGGCAATTCAGGGTCTTGTCATCCGCACTGTAGGACAGCATCCAGCCCTTGTGCGGGCAAAGCACCGAATAGGCGACGATATCACCATCCGGCCCGACACCGCCCTCAACCGCTGTTCCCAGCTTGATGAGAACACCGGGGCTGTCTGCATCCGGGTATCCGATGTCCATGGGTTCATTGACCGCGAGATCGGCGATATTCGCCAGACGGTTCGACGGGTACGCGACCCGTGCCAATCCTTGCGCCTTCGCCTGTTCTGCGGGCAGAACTGTTGCCGCCGCAGCACCTGCCGCTCCAACGATCCCGCCACGTAAAACCTGGCGGCGGCCCATATCGACCATCCGGTTGCATTTCATGGCCAGCTTCCTCCCTTGCTATGCTTGCTTGTGGCTAGGATAGCGTTCGCAAGATCGAATTGGGCGGCAATGACGCCCGACCCACCTGGCCTTATTAGATTGATACTAATAGAGAATATGGGATGTTCGGATTTCCGAACGTCTGGCGTTGCTACAAGCCGTGCTTTTGCATCTTTTCCCAGAGCGTCGTGCGGGAAACACCCAGAAGGCGCGCAGCTTCAATCATCTGACCATCTGTCAGCTCAAGGGCGCGCAGGATTTGACGCCGTTCGGCCGCATCCCGTGTCTCGGCCAGTGTCTCGAACGCATCTGGGGCTTCGCTCAGTTCCGGAAACAGGTCGACCGGGAAAACCCAGTCGCCTTGCGCCGAGCCCAGAGCGCGCACCAGACGTGCTCGCACTTCCCGACCGTTGCCGGGCCAGTCATGTTCCCGCAAGACGGCAATCGACAGCTCTGACAACCCCTTGAGCGGCTCTGATCGCCGCTTGTTCAGCACCGAAAAGAACTGTTGTGCCAGCCAGACCGCATCCTCCGGGCGCTGACGCAAAGGTGGGACCACGATTTCACATGCCACCAGCGCGAAATAGAGGTCTTCGCGAAATGCGCCGCGCGCGACCCGGGCCTCAATGTCCGGCGGGGCCGAGGCAAGAATGCGAAACGTCCCGCCGCGCAGGGCGGAAAAGAGCAAATCCTGATTTGCAGGGGTCAATTGATCAATGGCCGAGATCGCAAGTGTGCCTTCGCCAATTCTTGATATCTCTGATGTCAGGTCCAGCGGCTCGAAACCGTTGACGGCAATCAGCCCGCTCGACCGCCGCTCGGAGTTGTCATGTAGTCGTCGGGCGATCCGGGCCTTGCCCAGCCCGCGCTGCCCCTTGATCAGAACATGGCGATCCGCCGCGGCGATGTCGGCAATCTGTGCATCAAGCTGTCGCGCCACGGCTGACACGCCGGTCAGTTCCAGAAATGCATCGTCTTCGGCATCCGCGCGAAAGATCCTCGAGAGCCGATCCAGAAACGCGGGCATTTCGAACGGCTTGGTGAGGTAGTCTGCCGCGCCAGCCCGAAGCAGGCGGACCGCCTGATCAATCTCCCCCTGCCCGGTGATGAACAGAAATGGCGGCGGGATTGTGGTTTGAGAGACGGTTTCGAACAGGTCTTCGCCGGTCCCGTCGGGCAGGCGAATGTCACAAACAACGGCGTCGACCGGATGATGCGGCGTGCGGACAGCCGAAATGCCACGGACCATCTGCTTGACCCAGGTGACGCGCGCGCCTTCCAATTCCAGACGTTGGACAAGCGAATGGCCCATGGTCGCGTCATCTTCGACCAGAACAATGTGACGGCCTGCGCAGATCATGCGTCTGCCTCCCTTGCCGTGCACCGCACTGAAATGCTGGTTTGGGCGTTGGCGCGCGCAACTGCGATCTCTCCGCCCAACTCGGCGACAAGATCCCGCACAAGCCGCAAGCCCACGCCGCCACCTGGCTCTAACGGGGTGGTGGAAAGAAGGCGGTCTTCCGCCTGTTGGGACAGGCCCGGACCGCCGTCCGTCACAGTGAGGCAGATCGTGTCACCATCAATGCCAACGACACACCCGACATTACCCCCTTGCCCTGCCGCAGAAGAGGCATTGAGTAACAGGTTCAGCGCGATCTGACGTATCGGCGCGGACGGCCACGCACTGAAATCCGCGTCCGATCCATTGATATGCCAGTCCAGCGCCTGCGACTGGCGCTTTGTCTCCGGCTCGAACAACAGCTTCAGGTCGTCGAAATCCGCGCGCCCCAATGGCCGGTCGGATCGGTCGCGCCGGTTTTCATCCAGGATCGCCTGAGTGACATCCCGAAGATGGTTCAATCCGCGGTCAAGGATGTCACCGGCATCGCGCACGACCTCGGGTCTGTCGGGATAGGTGCGCAGCGTGTCCGTCGCATTCAACAAGCCACCCAGCGGGTTGTTGATCTCGTGGGCCAGCGAGGACGACAGGCGCCCAAGGCTGACGAAACGCTCGCGTTCGGCCAGGCGTCTCTCCGCCTCGGTGCGCGCCTCGATGGCCCCGATCATGTCATTGAATTTGCGCAGCAGTTGCGCAAGAGCCGAGTCCGACTTTGGAATGTCACGATCCGGTATGGGCTGGGGCGTGCCACCCAAGGCCCCCATATGTCTGGTCAGCAGTTCCACGGGTTCGAGCAGCCGCGCCACGACAAGATAGCCAGCCAATCCCAAAACGAGCGTGGCCAGCGTGTTTGCCGCAAGCAAAGCCAGGGATGTGTTGCGGCGCTGCGTGACCAGATCGCTGACATCGAGTTCCGTCAGCACCGCCCCAACCTCGCGCCCCTGAATAAACAGGGGCTCGCGGATTCGGACGATGTTGCCGCTGGTCCCGGCCACCACGTCCCGCACGGATGCCGCGTCCTGAAACAGGGACTCGATTTCCATATCAATCGGCGCACGGGATGGGTCCGTCGAAGCAAGGACGCGCCCACGGTCGTCAGAAACGGCCGTGAACAGGATGCGGGCCCCCGCGCTGGCCTCTTGTGCGCGGTCAAGCACGTCATAGACCTCCCAAACGTCCCGGTGGAGCACAAACGGACCCAAGGCCACGCTGAGCGCATCGACATGAGACTGTGCCACCTCACGCAGCCTTTCGTTCTGCAGCGTGGACAGTGTCGAAAGAACCTGTTGGGACGCGATAAGACCAAGCAGGATCATCATCGCACCGGTCGCGAACGCCACACGAACTGTAACCGGCCAGGCCCGCCAAGCCCCTTTCATCTTTGCCCCGTCAGATCTGCCATGCGCTGGGCAATGCTGCCAAAAAGCGCGACGTCACCGTCAACAATTCTGTCCAGATACAGCAAGCCCAGAACATCACGGCCTGCCTCGGACTCGTGGAGCGTTTTCAAGAACCCCTCGAACCGACGCACGTCCGGCGCGCCCGCGCGATCGGACCGGGCCGCGAAAGGTGGAAAGCCCATCCATTCCGACTTGCCAACGACGCGGGTGTTTCGGGTCAGATCGGGTTCGCCCTGTGACAAGGATTCCCAGACATATCCATCGACACTTCCGGACCGAGTCAGTCCTCCGGCCACGGATCTGACCACGTTTCGGTGCCCATAGGTAAAAATCGTGCGGCCAAAGAAAGACTCGACAGAGCGTCCGGCGCGCGCGAGATCAGAGGCCGTCACGAGATAGCCGGAGTTGCTGTCCGGATCGGAAAAGGCATGTGTGCTGCCAGCGAAATCACCAAGCCCCGTCGCAGGATCATCCGGGCGCGCTATCAGATAGGATTGATACAGTGGGCGCCCTCGCCATTGTGGCACACCGATCAAGGCAAGCCGCTCGCGATGTTGCAGAAACGGGTACCCGCAGATCCAGGCCGCATCCACGGACCCATCGAGCAGCATCGCCGTGATTTCCTGATAGGTTCGGCGCTGTATCAGCTCGACCGGTTCGCCCATTGCCGCAGAAACCAGCGATCGAAGGCGGTCGATCACGATCGCGTCGTTATCGAGAAAGACTGGCGTCAACCCAAGGCGAAATGGGGCTGCGGCACCTGCCAGACGCGGCATACCAAGCGCGCCGGTCACCGCGAAATACTTGAGAAATCGACGCCTTTTCATTTTTCCTCCGCTGTCGAAGTCTAGATCACACATTGGTGAATCTCTAGCGCGGTTTTGTGATTTCTGATTCACTCTCTGGAATGAACAGAGCAGCATATCGCGGCGTCGCTACGAATTGACGGACCTCCAGTGGTCGATCATCCAGCCGCTTCCATCTGACAAACCGCGCGGCGTGCCGCAGGCGGATGACAGGCGGGTGTTGAACGGCATCTGCTGACGGCTCCGGACCGGGTCGCGCTGGGTCGATGTTCCCGAGCGCGACGGCCCCCAGGTCTGCAACCGGCCGCGCGACCGCCTTGCCGGGGTCAGTGCGCGGGTTGTCATCAGGCCGATCCCGCGCCGGTCCAATCCCCTTGGCATTTGAACGGCATGTTCCCTGCGACAAAAAGCCGGATATTCCTATCAAAAGAATTGCCAAGTGACGTTCGTTTTGGTGTTCTGATGACATGCACACAACCCCCACCTGCATTGATCCAATGTCATCTTCATTCCGCTCCTTTATCGGCAATGATGTGAACGGTGGCGTTCATCGCGTTGTTTGATCACCCTGGTATCCGGGCTTTGATGGTGATCCGCCTTACGCTATCCGCGCGATGCGGTATCGCAGGCCCGCGTGGTCGCAGACTGTCGCGCCCGTGTCGCGGCAACTCAGGAACGCATTACCCGGGAGCTGCTTTCTGACTCCCCCTCACGGAAAGGACCCGCTTCATGAAAACCATTCTGATCACCGGCGCGACGGACGGTATCGGCGAACTGACCGCCGGGCAGATCGCCGCACAGGGTCACAAGGTACTGCTTCATGGGCGCAGTGCGGAAAAACTTGCCGTTGTCGCCGCGAAAATCGACGGCGCCGAAACGTATCGGGCCGATCTGTCAGACCTTGCAGCGGTGCGCACGATGGCAGCAAAGGTCATGGAAACCCACAACCGTCTGGACGTCCTCATCAACAATGCAGGGGTCCTCAAGGCGGCCCATACCAAGGCACCATCGGGGCGTGATATCCGCTTTGAAGTCAACACGCTTGCGCCTTACGTCCTGACACGCGCCCTGCTGCCGATCATCCCGGTGGAGGGTCGCATCATCAACCTGTCCTCTGCCGCTCAAGGCCCTGTGGACGTCAACGCGATGGCAGACGGTCGGGCGATGGATCACATGGACGCCTATGCGCAAAGCAAACTGGCGCTCACGATCTGGTCTTCGGAACTGGCCAGGGAGTTCCCCAACGGGCCAAGTGTCGTGTCGGTGAATCCCGGATCGCTCCTGGCCTCCAAGATGGTCAAAGAAGGGTTTGGAATTGCGGGCAATGACCTGAACATCGGGGCTGGTATCCTGATGCAGGCCGCCCTGTCAGAGGCGTTCGAGGGCGCATCCGGGCGCTATTTCGACAATGACGCGGGTCGGTTCGCGCAGCCTCACATCGCCGCGCAGAAGGCCGATCATGTCGCCATGGTCATGGCCGCAATCAGGGATCTGGTTGGCGAAGGCTGATTTGCAACCCGGCAGTCCATGGCCCCAGATACGCAGGCGTATGCATCACATGCCGCTCGCCCCTTTCCCCGTCAGGTTGACCAAAGAGCGACGTCGCGGTCCTGAGCCGAAATTGACTGGCTGTGCAGAAACGCGGGCATGACCGGACAAAACGGGATTTCGTCACGAAATGCATCACCAACGGCATCCCGGCGCCTTTCGATCACTTGCCGGGAGCCGCGACCGGCATTCGACAAGGATGCGACGTGAAGCCCGTCGCATATAAGCAAGTTGGCCTTTGGTGCGCGCGCTGGCGGTGCTCATCCGCGTCGTATGATGCGCATCATCCTTTTGATTTCGGGAAGAACAGCGACAACAATCCAAGCACAGCCGACACCACGATCAACAGCAAGGACACGGCATTCAGGACCGGCGTAGACCCCTGTTTGAGCTTGTCAAACATCGTGATCGTCAGCGGTGAGTCCGATCCGACAAGCATCAGCGTCGTGTTGAAATTCTCAAAACTCATGAGGATCGACACAATGGCGGATGCCAGTATCGCGGGCATGAGGAACGGCAGTGTGATCTGCCGGATCGCGCTCAACCTGGTTGCGCCAAGGTTAAGCGCCGCCTCTTCCAGACTGGGGTCGAATTTCTGCAACCGGGCCGAGATCACCAGCGTTGCAAAAGTCGTTATGAACGAGAACTGGCCCAGAATGACAAGGGTCAGTCCGGGGCGCAGCCCGTCAAACCACAGGCCCGTTGCGTCTTCGAGCGTGTTTGCAATCGAACTGGAGAACACCAGAATGGATATGCCCAGAATGACACCGGGAATAATCAGGGGGAGCAGCATCAGCATGTAAAGGATCGATTTTCCCGGGAAACTGTGCCGGACAAACAGGAATGCGTTGCAGGTGCCGACGAACACCGCCAGCCCGGACACCCAGATGGCGACAAAGGCCGAGGTGCCAATGGACCGGATGATCGAGCGTTCGTTGAAAACGCCGATGTAGGGCGCCTCGGTTCCAAAGAACCATGCCAGGGTAAAGCCCTCCCAGGGAGGCGACGGGAACACGCTGTTATTGAAGGCAAAGATGCTCACAACCGTCAGCGGCAGCGCGAGGTAGACGAAGAACATCGTCACATAGACGCGGTAGCACCATTTGGCGAAAGCGGGCTGGGGAACGGTGGGAATCATGTGCGCCCCATGGTTTCGGACAGCGACTGTCCCGAGAGTTTGAGGCCCAGGAACACCACCGCCGACGACAGGCCCAGCAACAGGAATCCAAGGGCCGACCCAAGCTCCCAGTTAAAGCGCGTGATGAACTGCGTATAGATCATGCCGGTGAACCAAAGGCTGTCCTTGCCCCCCAGCAGGATCGGCGTGAGGTAGTTTCCAAGCGACAGCATGAACACCACGATGCACCCCGAAACGATGCCCGGCATGGCGTGGGGAATGACGATTTCGCGCATGATCGAGGTGCTGGTGCCCCCCAGATCATAGCCTGCCTCGATCAGGCTGTCGTCCAGGCTGTCCAGCGTCGTGACCAGTGGCACCACCATGAACAGGATAGAAGTATAGACCAGCCCCACCATGATGGCGGTATCGTTGTAAAGAAGCTCGACCGGGCCGCTGATCACCCCGAGCCGTTGCAGCGTGGTGGAAATCACGCCGGTTTCGCGCAGCAGGATCATCCAGCCGAACGTGCGCACCAGTTCCGAGACCCAGAACGGGATCATGCACATCAAAAACAGCGTGGTTTTGGTGCGCCCGCGGGTCAGCTTGGCGATGTAATAGGCGATCGGAAAGCCCAGGATCAGGGTCAGGGCCGTGGCCATCACCGACATGATGGCAGTGCGCGCGAATGTGCGCCAATAGAGCGGCTCCCCAAAGAACGTGGCATAATTTCCAAAGCCGGTTTCATATTCGCGCGGCCCGATCTTTTCGCTGATCGAGACGAAAAACAGACCGATGTGCGGCAGGATGATCAGCACCACCAGCCACAGCAGGATCGGCGCGAGCAGCAGATAGAATCCCAGTTTGGACGTGTCCGACATTGTCTCTCAGACCTCGTTCGCAAGGTAGCAGCGCGCCTTTGCGGGGTGCCAGCGGGTGAAAATCTCGTCGCCCGGGCGCAGGTCGGCAAAGGCACCGGTTTGCGGCATGACGGCGTTCAGAGAATTGCCTTGCGGGTCGCGCACGATCACCGAACTGTTCGCGCCGTTGAACAGGACGGAATTCACCGTGCACCGGCTGACATTCTGATCGCTGTCAAAACCTTCCCCGGACCTGGACAGCTCAATCGCCTCGGGCCGCAGAAAGACCTGCGCCGATTGGCCGACCGCCAGATCGGCCGTCCCCGTCTCGACCGACATCTGCGTCCCTGCATGCGACGTCAGTGTCAGCATCGACCCGTTCACGGCGGCGACTTTTGCCTCGATCCTGTTCGCATCCCCGACGAAACCGGCGACAAAAGCCGTCCCTGGATTGTGATACACCTCGTGGGGCGCGCCGATCTGTTCAAACCGCCCATGGTTCATCACGGCGACATTGTCGCTCATCACCAGGGCTTCGGACTGGTCGTGCGTGATATAGACAAAGGTGGTGTTGAATGCGGCCTGAAGCGACTTGAGTTCGACCTTCATGTGTTCACGCAGCTTGAGGTCAAGCGCGCCAAGGGGTTCGTCCAGCAGCAGGACATCGGGCTCCAGCACCATGCAGCGCGCGATGGCGACGCGCTGTTTCTGCCCGCCCGAGAGTTGATCAATGCGGCGTGCGGACACGCCGGGCAGGCCCACGCGTTCCAGAACCTCGCCCACACGGCGGGTGATATCTGCACGTCCCACACCGCGCTGGCGCAGCCCAAAGCCGACATTGTCGCCGATGTTCATGGTGGGAAACAGGGCAAGGTGCTGGAACACCATCGACACCGGGCGCTTGTTGGGTGGCACGTCGATCATCGACTTGCCCTTGATCAGCAAATCGCCGCTGGACGCCGACTGAAAGCCCGCGATCATCCGAAGAAGCGTGGTCTTGCCACAGCCCGACGGCCCCAGGATGGAAAAGAACGAGCCTTGCGGGACCTCGAAACTGACGTGATCAACCGCCCGGAAGGCGTCGAAATCCTTGGTGAGATCCTTGCATGACAGATCTGGAATGGCATTGGTCAAAGTGCGGCCTCGCAAAGTGGAAAAGGGCACCGGTTGATGCCCTTTTCTTGGGTGTTGACTGCCTCAGTTGGCGGCGTTGATACGGTCGAGCGTGGCGCCCTCAAGGGTCTCCAGCCCGGCAGGAACCGGCGGATACCACTTGATGTTGTCGATTGCCGACTGATCAAAGCTGCCCTGATAGCGGGCCTTCAGATCGGCATTGACGCCTGCGTCACCATCGACTGCGGCGGTGAAGTTACCGGCCGTGTTGGTGATCATCGCCGCGATGTCAGGGCGCATCACGAAATTGATCCAGTCATAAGCGGCATCGTCCGCACGGCCACGCGCCGGCAGAACAAACGTATCAATCCAGCCAAGTGCGCCGGATTCGGGTGCCACAAAGGTGATATCGGGGTTGTCGGCATTCAACTGCCAGCCGCCCGTATCCCACGCCATCGAGGCCACAACCTCGCCCGAGCGCAGCAGGTTCTTGATCTCGTCGCCGCCGCCCCAATAGGTTTTGACGTTGGGTTTGCACTCGGTCAGCTTGGCTTCGACCTGATCAAGGATCCCCTGATAGGCATCTGTGTCGCCATAGGCGGCAAAGGGATCAAGGCCCATGGAATAGGCAAACCCGATCAGCGTCGGGCGCTTGAGGCGATAAGACACCTTGCCTGCCACCGATGCGTCGCACAGGTCGGTATAGTCCTGCACATCGCCAGCCATCGCGGTGTTCACCACAAGGCCGCTGGTCCCCCATACATGGGGCAGGCCATAGACTTCGCCGTCATAGGTCGTGTTACCGGCGGTCGCCGCCAGCATGGACGGGATGAACAGCCCGGACTCCACCTTTGACATGTCGATGGGTTTGTAGATGCCAAATTCTTCCTGCGCGCTGGTGATCCGGTCCTGGCTTGGCTGGGCCAGATCGAAACCGCCGCCGTTGGTGGCGCGCAGCTTGGCGATCATTTCCTCGTTGTTGGAGGTTGTGACCTCGACCGTGTGGCCGGTTTCAGCCTCGAACTTTGCGATGACATCCTCGGGCGCGTAGCCGCCCCAGGTCAGCAGCCGCAATGTGTCGGCAGCGGCCAACGGCGAAGCAAGTGCAGTCGCCGCCAATAGCGACGAAACGATTGTGATTTTCATGATCTTTCTCCCATTCTAGTTGTTGCGCTGACGCAGTAAGATCAGCAGTTTGTTACAGTACCAAGTCAAACTCGCCCAAAGTTGCCTGTGTCGAACAGGGAGCCCACCTGCGAGTGATCGGGGGGCTCACGTAATCCTCAAAAGAAGCTCCCTTGTGTTTTTGCGTGTCATTTCGACCGGGTTCCCCCCCGTACTCGGGTCGACCAGGGCCCCTTTCACGACCCGGTCGACATCCAGGTTTTCGATGCCCAGACCGGCAAGCGTTCGGGGAATGCCCATGCGGGCGTTCAAATCGTCGACAAAAGCACAAAAGCCATCAAAGCCACCCGCGATACCCAGATAGTGCGCGGCCATATCGAACCGTTCGGATATGGCGGATTTGTTGAATTGCAACACCGCAGGCATGCACACCGCGTTGGTGGTGCCGTGGTGCGTATGATAGATCGCCCCGATCGGGTGGGACAGCGCGTGGATCGCGCCAAGCCCCTTTTGAAAGGCGGTCGCGCCCATCGCCGCGGCGGACATCATGTGCGCGCGCGCCTCAAGGTCGCTGCCGTCGGCAAAGGCGCGGGGCAGGTAATCCTTGACCAGCCGCATGCCTTCCAGTGCCATGCCTTGCGACATCGGGTGGTAATGGGGCGATGAAAACGCCTCGACACAATGGGCAAAGGCGTCAAGGCCCGTGCCCGCCGTGATGAATTTCGGCATGCCCACTGTCAGTTCCGGGTCGCAAATCACCACCGCAGGCAGGAATTTGGGGTGGAAGATGATCTTTTTCTCTTCGGTTTCGGAATTGGTGATGACACTTGCGCGCCCCACTTCCGACCCCGTCCCTGCCGTCGTCGGCACGGCCACGATAGGCGCGATGGCGTCGCTGTCCGCACGGGTCCACCAATCGCCAATGTCCTCGAAATCCCACAGCGGGCGCGTTTGCCCTGCCAGAAACGCCACCAGCTTGCCCAGATCAAGGCCCGACCCGCCGCCAAAAGCCACCACGCCGTCGTGGCCGCCCTCCCGGAAGGCGCGCACACCTGCCGCGGCGTTCTTTTCGTTCGGGTTGGGATCGACGTCTGCGAATATCGCGCGCCCCAGGCCGCCCGCGTCAAGCAGATCGAGCGTTCTGGTGGTGATCTCCATATCGGCGAGGCCGCGGTCGGTGATCAAAAGCGGCTTGGTAATGCCCGCGACGGCACAGGCATCGGCGATTTCGGCAATGCGACCTGCGCCAAATCGGATGGCAGTGGGGTAGGACCAGTTTGCGGTAGGCGACATGAAACTCAGGCCTTCTTCAAGTGATAGGATTTTGGGCGGGTCAGGTTGTGATATCCGATGATCGACAGACCGCCACCGCGCCCGGTGTCCTTGCACCCGGTCCAGCAAAGGCCGGGATCGAGGTAGTCGGCGCGGTTCATGAAGACAGTGCCTGTTTCAATCTGATCGGCAATCGCCTCGGCGCGCTTCACGTCCCTTGTCCAAACCGAGGCAGTCAGCCCGAAATCACTGTCGTTCATCAACGCGATGGCCTCTGCGTCGCCCTTGACCGGCATGATGCCGACCACGGGTCCAAAGCTTTCCTCGCGCATGACGCGCATGTCATGGGTCACGTTTGTCAGGATTTGTGGCGACAGGTATGCCCCGCCATCATCCTCGGCAAAGGTCGGGATATGCGCTGTTGCCCCTTGGGCGATGGCCTCGTCAGTCTGTGCGCGCACCGTGTCCGCGAACCGCTTGTGCGCCATCGGGCCAAGCGTTGTCTTTTCGGACAGAGGATTGCCCAGCGTGTAGCCGCTGACAATCTCGACGGCTTTGGCGACGATGGCATCAAAATGCTGTTCCGCCACATAAATCCGCTCGATCCCGCAGCAGCATTGGCCCGAGTTGAACATTGCGCCATCAATCAGCGTCTCGACCGCCGCATCCAGATCCGCATCGTCACAGACATAGCCTGGGTCTTTGCCGCCAAGCTCAAGCCCGATGCCAGTGAATGTGCCTGCCGCTGCGCGTTCCATGGCCTGACCGCCGCCAACCGAACCGGTGAAATTGACAAAGCCAAAAGACCTGGCCGCGATCAGGTCGGACGTTGTTTCGTGATCGAGAAAGACATTCTGAAACACCTCCTCGGGGATGCCCGCCGCGTGGAATGCCGATGCCATCCGTTCGCCCACCAGCGGCGTCTGGCTGGCATGTTTGAGCATCACGGCGTTGCCCGCGATCAGGGCCGGTGCGACCGTGTTGATCGCCGTCATGTACGGATAATTCCAGGGGGCCACGACCAGGACGACCCCGTGCGGCACCCGTTTGATCACACGGCGGAATGTGTCGCTGTCTTCGATCTCGATATCGGCCAGCGCTCCCCCGGCGATCGTGGCCATGTAGCTTGCGCGTTCGTCAAAGCCGCCGAACTCGCCACCATAGCGGATCGGGCGGCCCATCTGATGGGCAAGTTCCGACACGATCTCGTCGTTCATCTTGCCGACGTTGGCGACACCTGCCTGCACAAGGGCAATGCGATCCTGCAAAGGGCGCGCGGCCCAGTCTGACTGCGCGCCTCGCGCCCGCTCGACAGCAGTTCGGGCCTGCGACATCGAAAGCGTTTCGCGTTCGGCATAGACGGAACCGTCAATGGGAGAGATACAGCGGATCATCGGTCAAGCCCTTTCAAAGCCACGTGCGATTTCCCAATCGGTCACCACGCGGTCAAATTCTTCCTGTTCCCACTCGGCCGCACGGACGTAGTGATCGACCACTTCGCCACCGAACGCCGCGCGCAAAAAGCCCGAATTGCGAAGGGTTTCGGTCGCAGCGCGCAACGTGCGCGGTATCTCGACCGCGCCTGCGTCATCATAGACATCGCCCCGCGTGGCGGGCGCCAGCGTCATCTTGTCCTCGATCCCCCTGATCCCGGCGGCCAGCATCGCCGCCTGCGCCAGATAGGGGTTAAGGTCCGACCCGCCAACGCGGCATTCGACCCGCACGCCTTTGGTCCCTTCACCACAGAGCCGGAACCCGGCGGTGCGGTTGTCCACGGACCACACCGTTTTTGTCGGCGCGAACGTCCCCTTGGCAAACCGTTTGTAGCTGTTGACGTAAGGCGCGAGGAAATAAGTGTAATCGGGGGCAAAGGCGATCAGCCCTGCCATGTAGTGCTGCATCACCTCGGACATGCCCAGTTCGGCGTCCGGATTGTAGAATACCGGGTCGCCGTCCCGCCACAACGACTGATGGACATGGCTTGAGCTGCCGACCCTGTCTTGATGCCATTTCGGCAGAAAGCTTGCCGCGTGTCCCTGTTGCCAGGCAATCTCCTTCACCGCGTTCTTTGCGATGGTGTGATGGTCGGCGCAGGCCAGGGCCTCTGCATAGCGGATGTTCAGCTCTTCCTGACCCGCCTCGGCCTCGCCCTTGGTGTTCTCGACCGGGATGCCCGCGTTGAACAGGTGATTGCGGATGGGGCGCATCACGCCTTCTTCCTTGGTTGTCTGAAAGATGTGATAATCTTCGTTGTACCCGCTGATCGGAGCGAGATCGCGGAACCTGTCCTTGCGGATTTCGTCGATGCTTTTCTCGAACAGGAAAAACTCAAGCTCGGTCGCCATCATCGCCGTGTACCCAAGCGCGTCCAGCCGGGCGATCTGCTGTTTCAGTATCGCCCGCGGAGAGTGCGGGACAGGCGCGTGCGTGTGGTGGTCCAGCACATCGCACAGCACCATCGCGGTGCCCTCCAACCAGGGCACACGGCGCAGCGTGGTCAGGTCAGGCGCCATGATGTAATCGCCATAGCCCGCCTCCCAACTGGTGGCCTTGTAGCCGGGCGGCGTGGCCATCTCGAGGTCCGTGGCCAGCAGGTAATTGCAGCAATGGGTTTCCTCGAACGAGGTTTCGACAAAGTTCACTGCGTGAAACCGTTTGCCCATCAGGCGGCCCTGCATGTCGACAAGGCAGACCAGAACGGTGTCGATCTCGCCTGATCTGGCGGCTTTCTCAAGGGCGTCGAATGTCAGCATGGGGTCTCTCTTCAAATGAATGGCGCGCGCCCGGCCCTGGCCGGGCGCACATTCGGATCAGCCGTAGCGATAGGGCCGACCGGCCTTTTCCATCACGGCGTTATAGGTCTTGAAGATCTCGACAACCCTGGCCTTGGTCTCGGACTCCGCCGCGATCTCATCCCAGAAGGCAAGTGCCGCGGCTTCGACCTGCGCCCATTCCGCATCCGGGATCGTCGTCAGCTGCATCTTGGGTCCGTTCACCCGCAGATCGGCCTCGCCGCCCCAATACCAGTGCTGGCGATAGTAATGCGACTGCTCGCAGCACACCTGGAACAACGTCTGAAGGTCCTCGGGCAATTCGTTCCAGCGATCCATGTTGGCAAAGAAGTGACCAATCCATGCGCCCGAGATGTTGTTGGTCAGGAAATAGTTCGTCACGTCGGCCCACCCCACGGTGTAATCCTCGGTGATGCCCGACCAGGCGATGCCGTCCAGTTCGCCGGTCTGTACCGCGACCTCGATGTCCTCCCAGGGCAGCGACACCGGAACGACGCCGAACTGGGTCAGGAACCGTCCCGCCGTCGGGAAGGTAAAGACCCGTTTGCCCCTCAGATCGGCCAGGCTGTTGATCGGGTCCTTGGTCGCAAAGTGGCACGGATCCCAAGCCCCTGCGCTGACGTGCTTGATCCCGACCTTGGAATATTCCTCGGCCCAGATCTCGTTCAGCCCGTACTGATTGAACAGCACCGGCACGTCGAGCGAATAGCGCGATGCAAACGGGAAATACCCGCCGAACACCGTGACTTCGGTTGGTGACGCCATCGAGTCGTCGTCCGACTGCACCGCATCAATCGTGCCGCGCTGCATTGCCTGAAACAGCTCGCCCGTGGGCACAAGCTGATCGGCATAGAACACCTCGATCTGCATCCGGTCGCCGGCGATCTTGTTGAACATCTCGATCGCCGGGTCCAGCACGTGCTCGGCCAGCGCCGCACCGGCATAGGTCTGAAGCCGCCAGCGGATCGTCGATTGCGCGATCGCAGGGGTCGCCAGCGGTGCAGCCGCCGCTCCGACGGCTGTGGTGGTCAGGAACTTGCGTCTTGTCGTGGTCATCTCATTTTCCTCTCTGGTTGAAGTTTTCTTGCGTCCCGTGGCCGGGATCTTCTTTCGGTTAATTTCCATAAACATACCCCGGCAGCCAAAGGGCGATGTCGGGCAAGGCCATGACCGTGGCCAGCGCCACCACCATCACCGCCACGAAGGGCAGAATAGACGAATAAATGTCGCGCAGTGAAATTTCGGGCGGCGCCATCGCCCGCATCAGAAACAGGTTATAGCCAAAGGGGGGCGTCATATAGGCGATCTGCGTGGTGATCGTATAAAGCACACCGTACCAGATCAGATCAAACCCCAGCTCCCCCACCAGCGGCACGTAAAGTGGCGCCACGATCACCAGCATCGCGGTATCGTCCAGAAACGTGCCCATCAGGATAAAGCTCAGCTGCATCAGGATCAGGATCATCCACGGAGAAAGGCCCAGCTTTTCGGTGAACAGGCTCTCGATGGCCTTGACCGCACCCAACCCGTCAAACACGGCACCAAAGGCCAGGGCCGCCAGGATGATCCACATGAACATGCACGAAATGCCCAGCGTCTTGCGCACGCTGGTCTCAAAGACGGCGCGCGTCATCCGGCCTTTCAGCACCGCCGCCAGAAAGGCCGCGATGGCCCCGATGGCCGAACTTTCGACAAGCGATGTCCAGCCGTTTACAAACGGCACCATCATCGAAAAGAAGATGAACAGCGGCAACAGCCCCGCGCCGAGCAACCGGAATTTCTCTGCCATCGGCACATTGCGTTCTTGCGCCGGCAGAACCGGGCCCAGCGCCGGGTTCAGGCGGCAGCGGATGACGATATAGACCACGAACATCGCCGCCATCATCAGCCCCGGCAGAACCCCGGCCAGCCACAACTGTCCAACCGGTTGCCGCGCGATCATCGCGTAAAGCACCAGCACCACCGAGGGCGGCACAAGAATGCCCAGCGACGATCCGGCCTGAATGACCCCTGTCACCATCCGCTTGTCATACCCGCGCTTCAAAAGTTCGGGCAGTGCAATGGTCGCACCAATCGCCATGCCCGCAACGCTGAGCCCGTTCATGGCCGAGATCAGCACCATCAACCCGATGGTGCCCACGGCCAAACCGCCCGACAGCCCGCCCATCCAGACGTGAAACATCTTGTAGAGGTCGTCGGCAATTTTCGATTCCGACAGGATGTAGCCCATGAAGATGAACATCGGCAGCGTCAGCAGCGGATACCACTTCATCAGCTTCATCGCCGCGGAAAACCCCAGATCATATCCGCCCCGGTCCCCCCACAGAAAGAACGCCGCCACCACGGCGACAAAGCCGATCGCGCCAAACACGCGCTGGCCGGTCAGCAGCATCAGCATCATCGACGAGAACATGAGGATGGCGATGACCTCGTATGACATCAGACCTTTGCCCCCATGTCATGACCTTTGATCCGCAGCACATCCTTGAAGAATTCCGAGATCGCCTGCAGCAGCATGAGAAAAATTCCGACCAGCATGATCGCCTTGATCGGCCACATATAGGGCCGCCAGGCCGATGGGCTGCGCTCGCCGCCATAGCTGATCGAATACTGGAAACTGTCCCAGCCGCCCCATAGCAGAAAGATCAGATAGACGATCAGGAACAGGATGGTCATGGCATCGACCTGGGCTTTGCGATGGTCACTCCACTCGCCATAAAGCAGATCCATGCGCACGTTCGACCCCATCTGGATCGAATACGGCCCGCCCAGCATATAATAGGCGACCATCGCGAACTGGGCGACTTCCAGCGTCCACAGCGACGGAACAAAAAAGGTCTTGGAGATCGACGACCACAGCAGAATGCCCATCATCACAAAGATGCCGTACATCACAATCCGACCGATGCGATAATTCATCGCATCGACGACCTCGATATACTTCAAAGCGACGTTCAACATGCGCTGACCTTGAGATCCGCCAGCGCCCGCCCGATCCATTCGGACAAGCCGTCAGCCATCGCGGCCTGCGCGTCTTCGTCTGCAATCAGATCGTTTCGCACCTCCAGCATGACATTCAGAAAGCCGCCGGGCAGGCCATGGGTTTTCAATGTGTGCGTAACGCCATCGCCAGGGCCGTAAGGCTCGTTCCTTCGAACGACATAGCGCGGGTCGGGGGCCGCCAAAAGCGCGTCGGCCAGGCGCGTATCACGATCATGAAGCACCCCGATTTCGACCTCGCGCAGCGCGCCGTGATAGATCGGCGTGAAACTGTGAACCGTCACCAGGATCGGGTCGGCAATGCCCGCAAGGATGCACGACAATGCCGCTCGAAACGGCTCGTAGTAGATGCTGACACGCTCGGCTTTCTGCGCGTCGCTCAGATCTGCATTTCCCGGCACGTCCACGACCTCGCTGCGCGCCGGCATCGCGTCAGGCGCATCGGGCGGGCGGTTGCAGTCATAGACCAGTCGCGAGGTTTTCGACGCGATCAGGGTGGCATGCAATCGCTCTGCCATGCGCGTCGCCAGACCCAGCGCGCCCGGATCCCACGCCACGTGACTGAGCAGCGCCGCGTCGGCCAATCCCAGGTTCGCCATTGTCGCGGGAATGTGCGGGCTTGCATGCTCGCACACCACCACCACAGGGCCCGGCGCCCGAGCATGGCGCACATCGACGATGGTCTCATCCAACTGGCCGTCCAGGTGATTCATTGCAGCCCCCACGCTGGAAAAGTCTTGCCACAGGGCGGTTCTGTCAACACAATTGTGAAAAAAATATCACAAGCCGAACGACTCTGTTAAATTATCGCGCAAAAATGGGCCCCAAGGATGACGGATGCAAAGCAGACCATATCGGACCGAATTCAGGAAAAGCTGGATAACCTGACGCGCGCCGAACGGCAGCTGGCCCTGTCGATCCTGAAAAACTATCCCGCATCCGGTCTCGGCCCGCTGGCGTCATTGGCAAAAGACGCGAATGTGTCGGTGCCGACAGTTGCGCGCATGGTCCAGAAACTTGGCTATAAAGGGTATCCCGATTTTCAGGCCGATCTTCGCGAAGAGCTGGGGGCGATTGCGAAGGGCCCGATTGCCAAGCACGAAACATGGGCCGGGGCCGCCCCGTCGGAACATATCCTGAACCGCTTTACCGAAGCGGTGATCGACAACATCGGCAACACAATGGCGCACATTGATCCGGTCGCCTTTGACGATGCCTGTGCAATGGTCGCCGATCAGAACCGTCATCTTTACATCGTCGGCGGGCGGATCACCCATATTCTGGCCGAATACCTGTTCATGCACCTGCAAGTTATCCGACCGAACGTGACACATGTGCAATCCACGTCGAACACATGGCCCCACTATCTTTTGAACGCAGAAGACGGCGACGTGTTCGTGATTTTCGATGTCAGGCGCTACGAGAACAACACCCTGAAACTTGCCGAACTGGCCCACGCACGGGGGGCCAGAATTGTGCTGTTCACCGATCAGTGGCGTTCGCCGGTGCACAGAATAGCGGATGTCAGCCTGACAAGTCAGATAATTGTGCCCTCGGCCTGGGATTCCGCGACGACGACCATGCTGCTTCTGGAAAGCATGATTTCGGCGGTACAAACCTTGAATTGGGAAAAGACCAAGCACCGAATGCAGGAGTTGGAAGACATCTTTGACGCCACCAAGCTTTTTCGAAAATTCACGTAACAAAGTGCATTTCGCCACTGCGTCGGCACATCAGGCTGACATGCGAAACACGCCAGTCCCGACCGCGCAGCACCCCGGCAACAAGGCGCCCACATCAGGGGCCTGCGAACGCCATCTTTGCCAAGCGTCGTCAGGAAAAACCGGGTACGATCAGCGCGGCCGTAGCCACGTGCAAAGTCACGACTTTCGCGTGGCGGTTCGCGGGCGTGACAAACGGCTTTCCAGCAGATCGCCGGTCTCTTCGGCGATTGGATAGGCGACGTAGGTCAGCGCGGCGTTGATCTGTTTGAGCAGCCGCAAGGCTTCCTGGTGAATGTTGGTGGTCTCCATACTGGCCGTGCCACCCTCTTGCAGGCGCTTCAGATGGCGCTCCTGCAATCGCTGTTCCTCGATGCGAATGCGATCTTTCTCTGCCACCAGCTGGCGCGCCGCTTCGGCATCGCCGGTTGTCAGGACCCGCAGCGCAAGCTGGCCATTCGTCACGACCTGATCATGAAACTCAGCCAGATCGGAGAACCCCGCATCGGAGAAATTCACCGCCTCCTCCCGCATCTTCTTGGCCAACGCGATCAGGTTGACCGCGACGCGGTCGGCGGCATCTTCGAGGTTGTTGGCGATCGTGATGATTTCCAGCGTTTTCTTTTCCTCGGACGGTGTCAGATCCCCCTCCCGCAACTTCGAGACATAGATCTTTGTCTGGAAATGCATCCGGTCGATATTTTCCTCGCGCAACTCGATCACACGCACCGTTTCCGTGTCCCACTCGCGAAAGAGTTGCATGACCGGCACCAGCACCGACTGCACGGTTTCCGCCATGCGCAAAAGTTCCCGTTGGGCGCAGGCAAGGGCGAGTGGTGTGTGGTCAAGCGCTCCGGCGTCGAGCGCGGTCACCGTGTCGGCCCCAACCTCACCCCGCTCCGGTATAAGGCGCTGGGTCAGCCCGACAATGACGCCGATCAGCGGCAGCGACAGGATCACGACAACCGCGTTGAGCAGGATATGCAATGTGACCGCCTGCTGGCCGGCCGCCATACCGAGCCAGCCAAGGTCCAGTGCTCCGAACATGAGCAGGGCAAGGAAAACCAGCGTCACACCACCCCTTGCAACCAGATTGCCAGCGGCCACGACCCGCGCCGGCCGGTCACCGGACCACAAAAGCCCAAGTGAAATCAACGCGCCGCCAAGGTTGGCGCCGATCACCAGTGCCGCCGCGACCGGGCCCGCGATCATGCCGGTCACCGCGAAGGTGGCAAAGGTCAGCACAGCCGCAAGGCTGGAATGCATCGCCCAGGCCAGTAACGCGCCGATGGCATAGGCACTCAGAAGGTCGGACCGAAAGTAAGCGGCCACGGATTGCACGATCTCGTTGTCGCTGATGGGCAGTGTCGCGGTACGGATCATGCCGATTGACAGCAGGACCAGCGCAAAACCGATGATGATGCGCCCCACCTGTTTGGATTTCCGCGTTCGCGCTTTGAAAAAGGTCAAAACGCCAATGATCATTGCAAACGGGATCAATGCCTGAACCGGCAAAAACAACATTTGCGCCATAAGTGCAGAGCCAAGATCAGCCCCAAGCACCAATGCCAGGGCCGCAGTGGTTGCCAACAGACCGGAGACCGCAAACCCTGCCCCAACCAGCGCCACCGCGGTCGCGCTTTGCATCACCATTGCCGCCAACATACCGCCCAGTGCGGCAGAAATATTGCTGTCGGACAGGTCTTTCAATCGGCGTTTGAGCAATGGCATGAACGCACGCTCGACCCCGGTCCTGATCAACCGGACCGACCACAGCAACAGAACGACTGCCGCCGCCACGTTTGCGGCGAGTATGATCATTGCACTATGTCCTTGTGCCGCTGGAGCCTGCTCACCTTCGCCAATCCGATCCGGTTTGTTGCGTAATCCTGAAAAAATTTCACCTTATGTTGGGATATGCAACAAAATTGTTTGAATTATCTGCGAAAATCCCACAAAAATATTTGAGGGAGAGAATCAAAAATCCATATGCTGAAGTCGCAAACCAAAGAAAAACGCCAGTTGCGCCTGAAGAAAACCGAGCGGCGGCGGCAAATTCTTTTGGAATTGAAGCTGCGCCCGCACGTGCGGATCAGCGAGTTATCCGAGCGCTTCAACGTCTCGACAGAGACCCTGCGCCGTGATTTCGATGCACTGGCGGACGAAGGTTTGGTGGCGCGCGCGCATGGTGGCGCCACGGCTCCGGCCCAGGGGCATTATCCCAGCCTGGATGAACGCGCGACCGCCCGGATCGAAGAACGCGAGCGGATCGGACGGATGGCCGCCAAACTGGTCAGTGACGGCGAAACGGTAATGATCGATTCCGGCTCGACCACCATCGAAATGGCGCGCGCGCTGGCCTATCGTGGCACCCAGTGTACCGTCATCACAAATTCGATCCCGGTGGCCATGACGCTGGGTCACGGTGCCGCGCAGGTCCTGTTGTGCCCCGGCGAATACCTTGGCGTGGAATCCGCCGTCATCGGCACCGAAACACTCGAATTTCTGTCGCGTTTCAACGTCGACCGCTGCATGATCGGCTCGTCCGGGTTCTCGGCAGAAGGCCCGTCGGAAACCGTACGCGGCTTTGCGGCGGTCAAACGTGTGATGCTGCAACGTGCCACATACCGACATCTTCTGGTCGGCTCCGACAAGTTCGGGCGCAAGGGGCTGGCGCATGTGGGCGATCTGTCCAGCCTGCAATCCATTGTCGTCGATGCACGACCAAAGGGAGAGCTTTTGAGCGCGCTTGTTGCCGCAAAAGTGGAGATTACTGTTACGGATTGACGACACACGATTGTTACGAACAACTGCAACCACTTCAATCGCGGCACAAAATGACCGCACATCTGGGAGGATACCATGCAACTCAACTTCAAACTTCTACTGGGCGCGTCTGCGATTGCGCTGACGTCATTCGGCGGAGCAGCTTCGGCGCAGGAATGCCCGCGCGGCGATCTGGACGAACGCTTTTGCGACGCTGACGGCGATCTGGTTGCCGACACCCCAACCGATGAAAGCCAGTGGCTTGACCCGGATACGCTGATCTTTGCCTATACCCCGGTCGAAGACCCGGCCGTGTACAAGACCGCCTGGTCGGATTTCCTGGCATATCTGGAGGAAAAGACCGGCAAGGACGTCGTGTTCTTCCCGGTGCAGAACAACGCCGCCCAAATCGAGGCGATGCGCTCGGGCCGACTGCATATCGCGGGCTATAACACCGGGTCGAACCCGCTGGCGGTCAATTGCGCCGGCTTCCGCCCCTTCACGATCATGGCCGCAAACGACGGATCCTTTGGCTACGAGATGGAGATTCTGACCTATCCGGGTTCCGGAATCGAAAAGGTGGAAGACATTCGCGGCAAACAGCTGGCCTTCACCTCGCCCACGTCGAATTCGGGTTTCAAGGCGCCGTCCGCGATTCTGAAAGCCGACTATGACATGCTGCCGGAGCGAGATTTCGAACCCGTCTTCTCGGGCAAGCACGACAACTCGATCCTGGGTGTGGCCAACAAGGATTACCCGGCCGCATCCATTGCCAATACCGTTGTGACGCGGATGGTTTCGCGCGGTGTGGTAAAGCCCGAACAGCTTGTCTCGCTCTACAAGTCGCAAACCTTCCCAACCACCGGTTTCGGCGTGGTCTACAACCTGAAGCCGGAATTGCAGGCGCAGATCAAGGACGCGTTCTTCAGCTTCGAGTGGGCAGGCACATCGCTTGAAGAAGAGTTTGGCGAAGGCGGTGAATCGCAGTTCATCGACATGAACTACAAGGATTTCTGGGAAGTCATCCGCAAGATCGACACCGCCAACGGCGTTTCCTACGCCTGCGAGTGATCCCGTCACCCTTGCGGCGGGCCTGATCGGGCCCGCCAACCACCCTTACATGGGGCATTTAATGCTGCGTCTTCAAAAGCTTACCAAAACATACAAGACCGGCGATCAGGCGCTGAAAGAGATTGTACTGGATGTGCCCAGGGGCCAGGTTCTGGCGCTGATCGGGCCATCGGGCGCGGGCAAATCCACGATGATCCGCTGCATCAACAGGCTGGTGGAACCCACCAGCGGCGCGGTGATGCTGGAAGATGTGGATCTCACCAAACTCGGTTTCGGAGCGCTCAGGAGAGCGCGCCGCGAAATGGGGATGATCTTTCAGGAATACGCTCTGGTCGAACGCCTGACGGTGATGGAGAACGTGCTGTCGGGGCGGCTGGGTTACGTCGGTTTCTGGCGCAGCTTCCTGCGTCGCTATCCGCAATCGGACGTGGACGAGGCGTTCCGCCTGCTGGACCGCGTCGGTCTGTTGCACATGGCCGACAAACGCGCCGACGAACTTTCCGGCGGACAGCGCCAGCGTGTCGGCATCTGCCGTGCCCTGATCCAGAACCCCAAGCTGTTGCTGGTGGACGAGCCGACCGCCTCGCTTGATCCCAAGACCAGCCGCCAGATCATGCGCCTGATTACCGAGTTGTGCCAGGAACGCGGGCTGGCCGCGATCATCAACATCCACGACGTCGCGCTGGCGCAAATGTTCGTCCCCCGCGTCGTCGGCCTGCGCTTTGGCGAAATCGTCTTTGACGGGTTGCCCACCGGCCTGACCCCCGACAAGCTGACTGAAATCTACGGCGAGGAAGACTGGGAAGCGACCATCGAGAAGGTCGACGAAGAAGAAGACATCGAGGCCGCAGAATGAGCCATCGCGAATTGGACGACATGCTGGGCAAGGGCTGGCGCAAACCGGCCTTTGTCAAGAACCCGGCCCTGCGCTGGACTCTGATCCTGGGCTTTGTTGCCTATCTGATCGCCGCTTTCCTGACGATCGAAGTCGACTGGGGCCGTGTCTATGAAGGGCTGGACCGGGGCTGGGCTTTTGTTCTGGCTTTCGCGAGTCCGGATTTCGTCTCGCGCTGGAGTGACATCTGGGGCGGGCTTGTGGAAAGCATCGTGATGACCGTCGCGGCCTCGGTTGTCGGCATCGCGATCTCGATCCCCATCGGGCTGGGCGCGGCCCGCAACATCGCCCCCCTGCCCGTCTATGTGATCTGTCGCGGGATTGTCGCCGTCAGCCGGGCCTTGCAGGAAATCATCGTCGCCATCCTTCTGGTCGCCATCTTCGGCTTTGGCCCGCTGGCGGGTTTCCTCACGCTGTCCTTCGCAACCATCGGGTTTCTTTCCAAACTTCTGGCCGAAGATATCGAGTCGATGGACAAGGTGCAGGCCGAGGCAATCAAGGCCAGCGGCGCGCGCTGGACGCAATGGATCAACTACGGCGTGCAGCCGCAGGTCATGCCGCGCCTTGTGGGCCTGTCGATGTACCGCATCGACATCAACTTCCGCGAAAGCGCGATCCTCGGGCTTGTCGGCGCGGGCGGCATCGGGGCGACGCTGAACACCGCCTTTGACCGTTACGAATACGACACGGCGGCGGCGATCCTGCTGATCATCATCGGCATTGTCATGGGGCTTGAATACCTCTCTGGCGTCATCCGCGCGAGGGTTCAGTAATGCCGGTTCTGGAACAACAAGGCGTACAGGTCTGGCGCAGGCGGACCACCAACCAAAGCCTGATCCGCTGGTTCGGCTGGCTGTTGGGCGTGGCGGTCTTTGTCTTCTGCTGGCAGATCATTTCCGCCTCCACCACGTGGTTTTTCGTCTGGGACGCACCGCGCATCGCCAACGACATCTGGACGCGCGCGACACCGCCCCGCTGGGAATACATCACCCAACTGGGCCGCCCGATCTGGGACACGCTGAACATCGCGACCCTTGGCACCATTATCGCGCTGTTCCTCGCCGTCCCGGTGGCCTTCCTCGCGGCGCGCAATACCACGCCCTCGGCCGTGTTCATCCGGCCCGTCGCGCTTTTGATCATCGTTTCGACCCGCTCGATCAACTCGCTGATCTGGGCGCTTTTGCTTATTGCCATCATCGGCCCCGGTGTCTTTGCAGGCGTTGTCGCCATCGCCATCCGGTCCATCGGCTTTTGCGCAAAACTGCTTTACGAAGCCATCGAGGAAATCGACCATTCCCAGGTCGAAGCGATCACCGCCACGGGTGCCTCGCGCTGGCAGGTCATGGCCTATGGCATCGTGCCGCAAATCCTGCCCGCCTTTGCCGGTATTGCCGTGTTCCGCTGGGACATCAATATCCGCGAATCCACCGTTCTGGGCCTTGTCGGCGCGGGCGGCATCGGGCTGCAATTGTCCTCTTCGCTCAACGTGTTGGCCTGGCCGCAGGTCAGCCTGATCCTGCTGGTGATCCTGCTGGCCGTCGTGATCAGCGAATGGGTCTCGGCCAAAGTGCGCGGAGCGATCATTTGACCACGATCTCGGCAGAAGAGGCGTTTCTGGCCTATGAAGCCGTCCGCCACCGGCTGCCCGATTTTGCGCCGACCGGCCAGCCCTTCAAACAGGCCGAAACACTGGAAGACCTGGCGGACGATTTCGACGTTTTCCTGCTTGATGCGTTCGGTGTGCTCAACATCGGCGAAACCGCCATCCCCGGCACGCCCCAGCGCATCGACAATCTGAAAGCGGCAGGCAAGCGCGTTCTTGTCGTGTCGAACGCCGCCGGATTTCCACACGCGGCCCTGATGGAGAAATACACGCGCCTGGGGTATGATTTTGCACCCGAAGACGTCATTACAAGCCGCGCAACCCTGCTTGCCGGATTGAACGGGCAACGCGGTCTGCACTGGGGCCTGATGGCGACCCGCAGCACCGGCCTGCGCGATCTCGAAGGCCTGAACCTCACCTATCTCGAAGAAGACCCCGGCCCCTATGCCGACGTCGATGGCTTTCTGATGATCGGGTCCGCCGCCTGGACCACGCACCGCCAAACGCTTCTGGAAGAAGCGCTTATCAAACATCCCCGCCCGGTGCTTGTCGGCAATCCCGACATCGTTGCCCCGCGCGAACAGGGCTTTTCGACCGAACCCGGCCACTTTGCGCACCGTCTCGCCGACCGCACCAATGTTGCGCCCAGGTTTTTCGGCAAGCCGTTCACGAACATCTTCGATCTGGCCTTCAAACGTCTTGGCCCCATCGACAAGTCACGGGTTCTGATGGTCGGCGACAGCCTTCACACCGACATTCTGGGCGCGCGCACCGCCGGTGTCGCGTCGGCCCTCATCTCGGGCTACGGTTTTTTTGCGGGCGAGGACGTGACCGCCGCCATCCAACGCGCAGGCATCGTGCCGGATTTTGTGGTGAGCCAACCGTGAGCGCGCGTATCGTGTTTGATCTGGACGGAACGCTGATCGACAGTGCCCCCGACATCCAGGGCATCGCCAATACCGTGCTGCGAGGCGCGGGCGCGGCCCCCATCACTCTGAAAGAAACCCGCGCCTTCATCGGCGAAGGCATCGGTGTCTTCGTTGCCAAAATGCGTGCAGCCCGGGGGATTCCCGACAGTGAACAGGCCCGTTTTCTGGACCAGGTTGTCGCGCTTTATGACGACGCGGTCACATTGACGCTCCCCTATCCCGGCGTCACCGAAACGCTTGACGTTCTGTCGCGGGCCCATCGCCTTGGCATTTGTACCAACAAGCTTCACCGGCCCTGCATCGCAGTACTCAGACATCTCGGCATCGACGGCTATTTCCAAAGCATATGGGGCGGCGACAACCCGCTGGCGCGCAAGCCGGACCCGGCACCGTTGCTCGCTGTCTTTGAAGAGCTTGGCGATGGCCCCTGCTTTTATGTCGGAGACAGCGAAATTGATGCCGAAACAGCGGTGCGCGCCAGCGTTCCGTTCCTGCTTTTTTCGCCCGGCTATCGTCGAAGCCCGATAGATCAAATCCCACACAGGACGCATTTCGACGACTTCGCCGCCCTGCCCGCGCTGATCAAAGAGCTGCTTGATGAAACCGGGCATGGACCCCGACCCTGACAGGGGGTTCGTGGCGGCAGCAAAAGCGCTGGCGACACCCAGCCCGTGTGTTAGATCGAGGCGCGGGAAATCCAGCCCCGACCAGGGGCACTCTGGCTGGCACAGCAATCGACTGGGCAACTCCGGCGAAGTGACAACTCCGGCGAAGTGACAAGACATAGCGCCAGCCAAAACCATGTATCTGTTATAAAAAATGCCGCCGTAAGGAGTGCGAGAGTACCAGAAGGTGCATGCTCCATCACAAACCCATAGTCACCTTGAGCCGACGAAACACTCTGACAGTGTAAGGTTTGAGAAGTTTCGGCGTCTTAATCTAAAGGGGTGTATTATGACGCACGATCAGAAAGAACGTTTATCCACAGCAGATCAGCCCGAAACAGCCGCCAGGGCAGCGGACGATGCTGTGCGTCGTGCGCTGGTGGAAGGTCGGCAGCAGATCCTGAATTTCCTGCGTCGGCGACTGGGTGATGCAGAAGCCGCCGAGGATGTCCTGCAAACGTTCATGCTGCGGGCCATTGGTCGATCCGGGCAACTGCGCGATGTGCGCGCTGTGCGCGGTTGGCTCAGCCAGATCCTTGCGTCGTCCGTTGCGGATTACGGTCGCAAGATGTCACGGCAACGTCAGAAGGAGGTGATCATGGCCCCAGCCGACCTTGACGGCGTCCACGATGAATTGGACGAAGAACTCGATGAGGCGATATGCGCCTGCCTCTACAAGCTCTTGCCGACGCTCAAGCCGGATTATGCCGAAGTGATCTGGCGCGTCGATCTTCAGGAGCAGCCGCGCAAGGCCGTTGCCCGCGAGCTTGGTATCTCGTTGAACAACCTCACGGTCCGGCTGCACCGTGGTCGACAGGCGTTGAAAACCAGATTGGAACAGATGTGCCTGACCTGCCCGGTGCACGGTTTTCTGGATTGCGATTGCGATGCAGCAGAAAAGGCCCGCACACGTCTTGGGGCGCTCAAGAACGGCTCCGGGGCCGAATCGGCGGACTGAGCCGCGATGCGTTGGTTCCTCTCACAGCTTTCGCCTCCGGCGCATCCACATGTCAACGATCCTGTTCTGCCACCCATCAGCGAGGACACGCCGTTCGTGCCTGCAGGGAAGCCCTGGCAAGCGAGCGTCCGCCACGAAATGCCGGGTCGGCAGGTTTTGGTCTGTAAGGAACATCATCCCGTTTCGTCTGTTATTCCAGACGGGGCGCTTGACGCAGCCTTTCGGGTGAAATTAAATGGAGCATACGATCATGTCCGACAGTCACACATCTCCTGACGAAAGCTTTGAACAGCACGGCGACCGAGTACGGCCAGGACGTGTAGCACCGGGACGCGTGGCCATGTGGTTGCTCGCCAAATCGCTTCGCCGCCTTGTTCAGAGCGGTCGGCTTACCGTTTACGATCCTTATGGCGAGGCATGGCATTTCGGCCCCGGCGGCGAACCCTCTGTGTCCATCCGTTTCACCAGCAAGGGGCTGCCTGCGCAACTTCTCACGAACCCCAGCCTGGCGCTTGGCGAGACCTATATGGACGGGACGCTGCGCATCGAGACGGGCAGTCTGCGCGATCTTCTCTGGATTTGCACGTCCGACATGGACAGCATTGACGCAATGCCCGGCATGCGGTTGATGCGCTGGCTGGACAGGTTCGCGCAACGCAGGCTGCATCACAATCCGATCAGCCGATCCCATGCGAACGTGGCGCATCATTATGACATTTCGACCGAGCTTTATGACCTCTTTCTCGATGCGGACCGGCAATATTCCTGCGCCTACTTCCCGACAGGCAACGAAACGCTGGACGAGGCCCAGACGCTCAAGAAAAAGCACATCGCGGCAAAGTTGCTGCTGCGACCCGGGCTTGAGGTTCTCGATATCGGTTCGGGCTGGGGCGGGCTGGCCATGGAGCTTGCGCAACAACACAAGGCCCGCGTCACCGGTCTGAGCCTGTCGACCGAACAGATTGCCGCCGCCCGCGACCGCACAGCGCAATCCGGCTTGTCTGATCGTGTCGCTTTCGAAAAGCGTGACTACCGCGAAGAGCGGGGGCAGTATGACCGCGTCGTGTCGGTGGGTATGTTCGAGCATGTTGGCCGCAGCGGTTTCGATGCGTTTTTTGCCACGTTGCAACGGGTTCTCAAACCTGATGGGGTCGCCGTTGTGCATGCCATCGGCAGGATGGCGCCCGAAGGCGGCAGCGATCCATGGATCCGGAAATACATCTTCCCGGGCGGGTATCTGCCCACGCTGTCAGAAACCATCGCGGCTGCGGAACGCTCGGGGATGTGGGTCACGGATGTCGAGGTCTTGCGCCTGCACTATGCCGAGACCCTGCGACACTGGTCCGAACGCTTCGCCGCCGAGCGCGAGACGGCGAAAAAGCTGTACGACGAACGGTTCTGCCGCATGTGGGAGTTCTATCTGGCGATCTGCGAAATGGCGTTCCGGAATGGCCGGTTGATGGTATTCCAGATCCAACTTGCCAAGCGCCGCGATTCCGTTCCGTTGACCCGTGATTACATCCGGGACGCCGTGGCCAATCAGAGTGCCGGCAAGCCATCTTCGGATGCGGACACCGCAAGCGCATCATGACCGGCGAAAGATGTATCAGGGTCGCCGTGAACGGATACGGCGTGATTGGCAAGCGCGTGGCAGACGCGGTTGCCGCCCAGGGCGATATGGACCTGGTCGGCGTGGCAGATGTATCCGCGGACTGGCGCGCCCGGATGGCGCGCGCGAAGGGCTTCGCGCTTTATGCCGCCGATCCGGGTCGCGCCCCGGCCATGCGCGCGGCAGGTCTGGAAGTGGCAGGCGGGCTCGACGACCTGCTCGGCTCTGCCGATGTCGTGGTCGACTGCACACCGAAAAAGGTCGCAGCGCTGAACGTCGAGGCATACCGGCAAAAGGGCATCCGGTTCATCGTTCATGGCGGCGAGAAACACAGCGTCACCGGCCATTCCTTTGTCGCCCAGGCGAATTATGCCAGCGCCATCGGGCGCGACAGCACCCGCGTCGTGTCCTGCAACACAACTTCGATCGTGCGTACGCTGAGCGCACTCAAACGTGCCGGGCTGCTGGGATCAGCGCGCGGAACGCTGCTGCGGCGCGCCACCGATCCATGGGAAAGCCATCTGGGCGGGATCATGAACACGCTTGTTCCCGAACCGGATATCCCCAGCCACCAGGGCCCGGATGCACAAAGCGTCGATCCCGGCCTTGACGTGATCACGATGGCCGTGAAGGTGCCGCAGACCCTTGCCCATCTGCATTACTGGTCGGTCAGAATGCCGCGCAAGGCGTCCAGGGACGAGGTGCTGGACGCGTTCCGCGCGTCGTCGCGCATCGCGTTGATCCGGATGGCGGACGGGCTGGGCGCGATCAATGCGGTCAAGGAGATGATGGCCGATTTCGGACGCCCCAACGACAGCCTCTACGAGGTCGCCCTGTGGCAGGACATGCTCAAGGTCGAGGGCGATGAATTGTTCTATGCCTACATGGTCGACAATCAGGCCATCGTGATCCCCGAAACCATCGACGCGATCCGCGCCCTGACCGAAGCCGAAGCCGACGGGGCCGCGTCCATCGGGCGCACCAACGCGGCACTTGGGGTCGGGGCATTCCTGCCCGACTGATCGGGATTTGGGGCGCAGGGGCGGCCCCTGCGCCCTTGGCAGTGGTGTCAGTCGTCGGCGATCATTGTGCCCGCGCGGCCATCCAGCAGGGCCAGCGCATCCTCCAGGCGGCCGACGGATGCAAACCGGTCCCGGCCCGACGCAAATGACGCGGCCGCGGCGACCTTTGGGGCCATCGACCCGTCCGGCAGGTCAAGGCGCGCCGCGTCCGCTGGTGAGATACGGGTGATGACGGCCTGCGCCTTTGTGCCGAAATTGCGCAGCACGCCCTCGACATCCGTCAGCAGCAACAACGCGTCAGCGTTCAGCTTGTGGGCCAGAAGGGCTGTCGCGTGATCCTTGTCGATCACCGCCTCGATCCCGATCAGCGACCCGTCGGCGCGCCGGATGACGGGGATACCGCCACCGCCCGCGCAGATCAGCGTGACGTCCTGTTCGAGCAGCAGTTCCAGCACCCGCAAATCCGGGATGTCCATCGGCATCGGCGAGGGAACGACCCGCCGCCAGCGCGCACCGTCCGCGGCGATTTTCCACCCGCGCGCCTGCGCGAGTCGTTCGGCTTCGGCTTTGTCATAGACCGGGCCGATGAACTTGGTCGGCCTGGCAAAGGCAGGGTCCTTGGGATCGACCTCGACCTGGGTCAGCAGGGTTGCGACAGGCCGATCATGGCCCAGCGCGTTTTCAAGTTCCTGTTCGATCATGTAGCCGATCATGCCGTCGGTTTCCGCCCCCAGCACATCCAGCGGGAACACCTTGTCGGGTTTGTAGGCCGCCCCCTGCAACGCAAGCAGGCCGATTTGCGGCCCGTTGCCATGGGTGACGACCAGCCGGTGCCCGGCCTCGATGATCTGCGCCAGTGCTTTGGCCGCCGTGGCCACGTTCGCGCGCTGGTTCTGTGCCGTCAACGGCTCGCCCCGCTGCAACAGCGCATTTCCCCCAAGGGCCGCAACAACCAGCATGGGCTAGTTGCCCAGCGTGGCGACGAGCACCGCCTTGATCGTGTGCAGACGGTTTTCGGCCTGATCGAACACGATGGAGGCCGGGCTTTCGAACACGTCTTCGGTGACTTCCATCGCCGTGATGCCGAATTTTTCTTGGATATCGGCGCCGACTTCGGTCTCGGCATTGTGGAAGGCGGGCAGGCAATGCATGAACTTTGTGCGTGGGTTGCCGGTTTGCGCCATCACGTCGGCATTCACCTGATAGGGTGCCAGCAACTTGATCCGTTCCGCCCATTTTTCTTTCGGTTCGCCCATCGACACCCAGACATCGGTATAGACGAAATCGACGCCTGCCACGGCGGCGTCCACATCCTCGGTGATCGTGATCCGTGCGCCGGTCTGCACGGCGATGGCATCGGCCTCGTCGCGGATCGCCTGGCCCGGCCACAGACTTTTTGGCGCACACAGGCGCACATCCATGCCCATCTTGGCCCCGCCGATCAGCAGGCTGTCGCCCATGTTGTTGCCCGCATCGCCCATGAAGCAATAGGCAATCTCGCGCAGCGGCTTGTCGGAATGTTCCTGCATGGTCAGGAAATCGGCAAGGATCTGGGTCGGGTGAAATTCGTCCGTCAGCCCGTTATAGACCGGCACGCCGGCGTATTGCGCCAGCGTCTCGACGATAGGGTGACCAAATCCGCGATATTCGATCGCGTCATAGACCCGGCCCAGCACGCGCGCGGTGTCCTTGACGGTTTCCTTTTTGCCCAGATGCGACCCCGAGGGCCCGAGGTAGGTGACATGCGCGCCCTGATCGTGCGCCGCCACCTCAAAGCCGACACGCGTGCGGGTGCTGTCCTTTTCAAAGATCAGGGCGATTTCCTTGCCGGTCAGGCGCGGCACTTCGGTGCCGGCGTATTTCGCCGCCTTCAGGTCGGCGGAAAGTTTCAGCAAGAAGCCGATTTCCTGCGGCGTGAAGTCGCGCAGGGCCAGGAAATGGCGGTTTCTCAGGTTGTAGGACATGGGATTTCCTTGTCGTCGAATGGTTCAGATTGCGTCGCGGATCGTCGGGCAGCTCATGCAGTGGCTACCACCCCTGCCCCGGCCCAGTTCGGCGCCGGGAATGGCCAGCACCTCGATCCCGGCATCCTTGAGCGCGGCGTTGGTGTCGTCGTTGCGGTCATAGCCGATGACGACGCCGGGGCGCAGCGCCAGCACGTTGTTGCCATCGTTCCATTGCTCGCGCGATTGCTCGGCCGCATCAGACCCACCGGTGGGCACCAGATGCAGCTTCTTGTGGCCCAGAATTTCCGCGGTGATCTCGAAGAGGTGGCGGGCATCGCGGCGGATATCGAGCGCAGCCTTGCCCGCGCCCGGGCGCAGGTCATAGCAGGTGATCGCATCTGCCACCTCCTTGAACGTGGTCACGACATCGCCGCCGCAATGGGTAAAGACGGTATCGAGATGCATCGCGGCACGCGAGCTGGGCATCTGGCAGGCGATGACGCGGTGCACGTCGCCACCCTCGAACAGCGCTTCGGCCAACTGGCCCACCGCCTGCGGGGTCGATCGTTCGCCCATGCCGACCATGACGACACCGTGCCCGATGGGCATGATGTCGCCGCCTTCCAGCGTGGCGGTGCCGAATTCGCGCGTCGGATCGCCGAACCAGACGCGCGCCTGACCTGCGAATGTTGGGTGAAACCGATAGACAGCCGCCATCAGCAGCGTTTCGGCCCGCCGCGCCGCGAAATGCATCGGGTTCAGGCTGACCCCGCCATAAACCCAGGCCGAATTGTCGCGGGTAAAGATGAAATTCGGCAGGGGCGGCAACACGAAACCGTGCGGGCCGAGATAACTGCCGAACATGCCGGAGGGCGTGAAGGGCAGATCGTCCACCCGAATGCCGCCGACCAGCAAGCGGGCCAGTTCCGCACCCGGCAGGCCCTCCATCCAGGCGCGCAAATCGTCCCGCATGCCGACGCCGACGTCATTGCGGGTGATGCGGTGGTCGAGAACCCAGGCGCGCGCATCGGATATGTCCAGCGTTTCGCCCAGCAACGCCATGGCGTCCAACACCTCGATCCCTTCACCGCGCATGATGTCGGCAAAGACGGCGTGATCCTTGATCGCCTGTTTGACCCAGAACACGTCGTCAAACAGCAGGTCTTCGCGGTTGTCCGGCGTCAGGCGGCGATGCGCAAGGCCGGGTGGCGATACGATCACCTGCCGCAATGTGCCGGTTTCGGAATGAACGCCCAATTTCGGTTCAGACATCTGGGATGCCTCCTTTTTAAGTCAGAGAATGGCGGCCAGGCTGATCCCGGCCGAGATGAAGACGACGAGGATCAGCAGCAGGGGCCAGACGAAGACGACCCAGCGGTCGAACGACACGCGCCCGATGGCCAAACCACCGATCACAACCGCAGAGGTGGGCGTGATCAGGTTCACGAGCCCGCTTGCCGATTGATAGGCTGTCACCACAAGGTCACGGTTGACCCCTGCAAAATCGCCCAAGGGGGCAAGGATCGGCATCGACAGTACGGCAAGGCCGGACGACGACGGCACCAGAAAGCTCATCCCGATTTCAATCCAGAGCATCAGGTTGATGAACGCGATCTGCGACAGGCCACCAAGCGTATCTGCGGCACTGTTCAGGATCGTGTCGGCGATCAACCCCTGTTCCATGATCACGACGATGCCGCGCGCCAGCCCGATCACCAGCGCCACACCCAGCAGATCCTTGGCCCCCTCGACAAAGGCGGTCGTCAGCTTTTTCTCACCCATCCGGGCGACCAGCCCGACGACGATGGCCATGCCAAAGAAAAGTGCGCCCATGCGGGCCATCCACCATCCCTGGCTGGACACGCCCCAGATCATCACGGCAAAGGTCGCGAAAAACAGGACCAGAACCAGTTTCTGGGTGCCGCTCAGCTTGGGTTCGCTGGTCTCCGCATCCGCGTCGTCAAGAAAGAACTGCCGGTCGCTGTCGCGTTGCGCGGCGACGACGGACCGGGCCGGGTCGGCCTTGACCTTCGCGGCATAGCGCATGACGTAGGCGACGCAGATCGCAAGGCCGCCCAGCAGCAGCACCAGCCGCAGCGTAATACCGTCCGTGAACGGAATGCCCGCCGCGTTCGACGCGATCACCGTGGCAAAGGGGTTGATCGTCGATCCCAGCGTGCCGATCCCGGCGCCTATCAGGATGATCGCCACGCCGGTCACGGAATCGTAGCCCGCCGCGATCACCACCGGGATCAACAGCGCATAAAAGGCCAGCGTTTCCTCGGCCATGCCATAGGTGGTGCCGCCCAGCGCAAACAACGACATCAGGATCGGGATCATCCATATCTCGCGCCCCTTGAGGCGCACCATCGTGGTTTTGATGCCCGTGTCGATTGCTTTGGTAGCGTTCACCACGCCCAGAAAGCCGCCCAAAAGCAGCACAAACAGCGCCACGTCGATGGCATTGGCGGCATAGCTGTCGGGATCGTAGAACCCGGCGACGGGCGCCAACATGACCTCGATGAAGCCCTGCGGATTGGCCTCGACCGTCTGATAGGTGCCCGGCACCGCGATCTCGCGGCCGACCTCTTCGTTCATGGCGCGGTCGTACTGGCCCGCCGGGATGATCCAGGTCAGCGCCGCAACGACGATGATCAGACCGAACAGGATGGAATAGGCGGTGGGAAACCGCGCCGCCATGCCCTGCCCGTCCGGTGTTTTGGTTGATGATGTGTCAGACATCTCAAGTCCCCCTCTTTCAATGTGTTTTCTATGAGTGTCCGGCGTAAAGCGGCACCTGGCCTGCCTGCGCATCGCCCTGACCGTTTCCGCTGACCGAACCACTCTGACCCGCGCCGAGGCCTTCCAGCCGGGTGCGTTTCAAGAGCAGCGCGTTGACCGCCACCAGGGCCGAGCTGCCCGACATGGCAAGCGCTGCCACGGCCGGGCTGATGATCAGCGGGTAAAACACGCCCGCCGCCATCGGGAAGGCGATCACGTTGTAGGCCACCGCCCAGAACAGGTTCTGGTGCATCTTGCGCAAGGTGGCGCGCGACAGCTCGATCGCGCCCACCACGTCGTAGGGGTCGCTTTTCATCAGCACGACATCGGCGCTTTCCATCGCCACATCCGTGCCCGCGCCGATGGCAAAGCCGACATCGGCCTGGGTCAGCGCGGGCGCGTCGTTGACACCATCACCGACCATGCCGACCTTTTTGCCCTGGGCCTGAAGTTCTTTCACCTTCTCGGCTTTCTGGCCCGGCAGCACGTCGGCCAGCACCATGTCGATGCCCAACTCGCCCGCGATGCGGCGCGCGGTGCCTTCGTTGTCTCCGGTCAGCATCGCCACCTCGACGCCGCGTTCGCGCAGCTTGGCCACGGCGGCCATGGCACTCGGGCGGGCTGCGTCGGCAATGGCGATCAGGCCCAGCATCCGGCCCGCTTGCGCCACATGCACCACGGTGCGGCCCTCGCCCTTCAGGCGCTCGGCCTCGGCCGTCAGGGTGCCGATGTCGATGCCTTCCTCGTCCATCAGACGCCGGTTGCCGACCAACACGGTTTGGCCCGCGACCTCGGCGCGCGCGCCACGACCTTCGAGATTGAGAAACTCGGCCATCTGCGGCACGTCCAGGTCTGCGGCACGTTCGACAATGGCCAGCGCCAGCGGGTGGTCGGAACCCCGATCAACCGCCGCCGCGGCCCGCAGCGCGTCATCTTCCGCGCTGCCCTTGGCGGCAACAACCTCGACCACACGCGGCTGACCCATCGTCAGCGTGCCGGTCTTGTCGAACACGATCACGTCAAGCTTGGTCGCGTCTTCCAGCGCGCCGGCGTTCTTGAACAGGATACCGTTCTGCGCCCCCAGCCCGGTGCCCACCATCACCGCCATGGGTGTCGCAAGACCCAGCGCGTCGGGACAGGCGATGACGAACACGGTGATTGTCAGCGTCAGCGCGAACAAAAGCGGCGAGCCGATCCACCAGAACCAGACCGCGAAAGTCGCCAGCCCGATCACGATGGCGATAACGACCAGCCACTGCGACGCACGGTCGGCCAAAAGCTGCGCGGGCGCCTTGGAGTTCTGCGCCTCCTGCACCAGTTTGACGATTTGCGCCAGCGCGGTATCAGCGCCGACCTTGGTGGCGCGGTAGCGAAAACTGCCGCTCTTGTTGATGGTGGCGCCGATCACGGTGTCGCCGACGGCCTTGTTGACCGGCATGGATTCACCGGTCAGCATGGATTCATCCACCAGCGACGATCCTTCGACCACCTCGCCATCGACGGGGATCTTGTTGCCGGGGCGGATCAGCACAACCTCGCCCTCCAGCACCTCGGAGGTGGGCACCTCGACTTCCTGTCCGTCGCGGATGACGATCGCCATCGGCGGCGCAAGATCGAGAAGCGCCCGGATCGCCGCCGAGGCCCCTGCGCGCGCCCGCATTTCCAGCCAGTGACCGAGCAGGATGAAGACCAGCAGCACGGCCACGGCCTCGTAGAATTGTACGCCCGGAAAGAAGAAGGTCGAGCCGACGCTGAACACATAACCGGTGCCGACCGACAGCACGACCAGCACCGCCATGTTCAGGATGCCGTTGCGCAAGGCCCGCCAGGCGGCGATGAAGAACGGCCAGCTTGGCCAGAGGATCGCGGCACTGCCCAGGATAAACAGCCACAGGTCCAGTTCCAGCCCGAAGGGCGGCGCGGGCGGCGTGAACAGACCGCCCATCGGCGAATAGGTAAAGATCGGAATGGTGAACAGCAGCGCCACCCAGAAACGATTGCGCATGTCGCGGACCATGTCGGTCATCTCCATGCCACCGCCGTGGCCCATCTCGTGCGCCATCGCGTCGTGGCCGACGGGCGCATCCGCGCCGCTGCCGTGATGATCCGCATGGCAGACATGGTTTGGAACCCGCTCGCCTGCGCAGTGAAATCCACAAGCCTCAACCGTCTTGCGAAGGGCTTGCTCGTCCACCGTCGTCTCGTCGAAATGCACGGTCACGCTGGCCGAGGCCGGGTTCGCCTCGGCGCGGTGCACCCCGTCCAGAGCCGACAAATGGCGTTCGACCGCGAGGTGATCGAGTTCCTCGAACAACCCGCGGACCTCAAGGGTCAGTGATTTCATGTTGGCTCCAGTCCATTTTGTCGCGATCAGGAATGACCGTTTGGATGTTTGGTAGATGGACGCGGCTCCGCTTCGGGCGTTACACTGCTTTCGGCGGAAACTGGCCGGGCGGCGAGCGCGGCACGTGTCTACCGGCGCCGGTCGGCCAGAACGGTGCGCGGGGCCTGTCCGGTTGTGTAACGATGTGCCGCGTTCAGCGTCAGTCCTGAAACCCTCGACACAGACCTTGAAACGGAGGCCGGACATTGACGGGACTGGCAAAACCGGGCGGCAAAACCCACAAATCCTTTGCCCTTGTGTTCAGTGGCGGCGGCGCAAGAGGCCTGTCGCATGCCGGTGTGCTGCGCGCGTTTGTCGCCAAGGGCTATGTCCCCAGCGCCATTGTCGGCGTTTCCATGGGCGCGGTTGTCGGGGCCACCTATGCCCTGAATGACGACTGGTATGACGCACTGGTGGGCATGGATACCAGCGGGTTTCCGGCGACGCCGGACTTTCGCCTGCCGGGTCTGGTCGCAAGGATGAGGGGGTTGCGAACCGCTTTGCTTGCCGCGCGGGACATGTATTTCGGCTGGGGGGTCGGTGCGCGCACCGAGACATGGGGCCGCAACGTCCTGTCCGACCTGACGCAGGGCAAGAACCTGGAGGATGGCCGCATCCCGATCCTTGTCTGCGCCACCGACATGTTGACCGGCACACGTGTGGTTTTCGGCAACGGGCGCGCCACGGATTACGTCTATGCCAGCGCGGCGCTGGCCGGGATATTGCCGCCCCTGTCGCACGGACCGCATGTGCTGATGGACGGGGCCTATGCCGATATAGCGCCAATTGATGTGGCAAGAGGCACAGGCGCACAGGTTGTCATTGCCGTCGATCCAAGCCAGCGTGAAAACGCGGTCGGTCCGAAAAACGGGATGCAAGCGATGCTGCGATCCATTGAAGTCTGCCAGTATGAACATGCGCGATTGCGGTTCGATCAGGCGGATCTGGTGATACGACCCGATTTCAGACAGTCCATCGGCACGCTCGACTTTGCGCTCAAGCGTCATTGCATCGCCGCAGGTGCCGTGGCCACCCGCCGCGCTCATGGCGAGATCGAAACGCTGCTTGATCCGGAAAAGACGGACCGGATGGCCGACCCGCTGACGGGTTGAAAGGCTTGACGTGCCCTTTGAAACCAAGGGCACAAACGTCAGGTCTTGATCACAAGACAGCCGAGACCGTTGAGGGCGTTTTCCAGTGCGCCGAAGGTCACGATATCCGGCTCTTTATCAAGGGCCTGTTCAGTCGCACCGATTTGGTGACGCACATCCAGATGCGGCATACCTTGTCCTGTCAGCACCTCATCGTGCCGAAACTTCATAACATTTTCTTCGGGCCTGGGCCGCCTGTTTGTGATTGCTGGTCCTTGGTGTCCAGACCACGGGGGGCGGACCACTTCAAATGCGCAGGCTCTCCTTCAGCCTGCGCGGTGCTGCGCGATACAGGCCATTGCGGAGGGTTCAGCGCGGTCCGCCCGCTTTTGACGGGCTCTGCGAGCGCGCCACCGCAAGAAAACACCGTGTGTGTGGCGCCGGGTCGCCGGCGATTCTAAATTCATCCCACTTTCGATGTATATCTTTTCGAAATTATCAATAATCATTGGGAGGTCGCGTCACTGTTCTGATCGCGCACAGAAGGAGGCCACACGGGATGAGCACACGACACGAGCTTGGCATGAAGACCCGGCGCAAAGTCCTGGGTGATGCCCATGTCGACAGGGCGGAACTGGCCAAGACCGAATTTGACGCCCCCTTCCAATCGCTGATCATCGAAGCGGCATGGGGCACGGTCTGGGCAGACGACGCAATCTCGGCTCGCGACCGCTCGATGCTGACGCTCGCGCTGTTGGCGGCCACCGGCAATTTCGACGAAATTCCCATGCATATCCGCGCCACCGCCAACACCGGCGCCTCCAAGGAAGACGTGATCCAGTCCTTTTTGCACGTGGCCATCTATGCGGGCGTTCCCAGAGCCAATCACGCAATCAGGCTGGCCAAGCAGACCTATGCCGAGATGGAGGAAGCCACATGAGACCTGGGGCCGAGTTTTTTCAACGCGACCGAACCCTGCATCCCCCGGCCCTGACGCCGGATTACAAGACCAGCGTCGCACGCAGCCCGCGGTTTTCGCTGATCTCGCTGCAAAACTCGGTCTCTGAAATCACCGGGCCACGGTTTGGACACTCCGACATCTCTCCGGGTGACAACGACCTGCTGAGCAATTATGCGCAGGCCGGCCAAAGCCCGATCGGCGAACGGATCATCCTGCACGGCAGGGTGCTGGACGAAAACGCAAATCCGGTTCCTGACACGCTTGTCGAAATCTGGCAGGCCAATGCCGGTGGCCGGTATCGGCACAAGAAGGACACCTATTTCGCGCCAATCGATGCGAATTTCGGCGGCTGCGGCCGCACAATCACTGACGAAACCGGCTATTACGTCTTTCGCACCGTGAAACCGGGTGCCTACCCGTGGCGCAACAAGGTCAACGACTGGCGCCCGGCGCATGTTCATGTGTCGGTTTTCGGGTCGGGCTTTGCCCAGCGGCTGATCACGCAGTGTTATTTCGAGGGCGATCCCCTGATCTCCCTCTGCCCCATCGTTCAATCCATCCCCGACCCCGACGCTGTCGCGCAACTGACGGCCAAACTGGATATGAACGCCTCGATCCCGCTCGACACGCTGGCGTGGACATTCGACATCGTGCTGCGCGGGCGGCGCTCGACCCTGTTTGAAAACCGTCTGGAGGGGAACTGAGCCATGGCACGGAGCGTGAAAAACCTTCGGGAGACCGCATCACAAACCGCCGGCCCCTATGTCCACATCGGACTGGCGCCGGGGGCCGCCGGCTTTGACATCTACGATCAGGAACTGGGGCAGGACATCGCCGGGCCAAACGCCGAAGGCACCCGCATTCGCGTGGAAGGCGTTGTGATCGACGGCATGGGGGCACCGATCAAGGACGTGTTGCTGGAAGTCTGGCAAGCCAACCACGCAGGCCACTATGCCCATCCCGAAGGCGGCGGCGCCGTCGAAGACGGCTTTCGCGGCTGGGGGCGCGTCATCACGGATTTTGAGACCGGCGAATGGGCTTTTGATACGGTCAAGCCGGGAACCACACGGGGCCGGAACATGGGCCGACAGGCCCCGCACCTGAACCTCTGGATCGTGGCGCGCGGCATCAATATCGGGCTCAACACGCGCATGTACTTTGAGGATGAGCCGGAGGCCAATGCCAAGGATCCGGTCCTGAACCTGATCGAATGGGAACACCGGCGGGCCACTCTTGTGGCAAAACGCGATGACCGCGATGGCCTGCCGGTCTATCGGTTCGACATCCGCCTGCAGGGCGATGCCGAAACTGTGTTCTTTGACATCTGAGTCCGCGCCATGACCAATCCCTGACACATCCGCGTCCCGATCCTCGCGCATTTGCGCATGCGGGCACAGGGCTGGTTGCGCATGGGTGCAAATTGATCGACAAATCAGATCAGGGCGCGATGTTCCGCATCGTCGCCGGGGCCGAATGGACGGGGGGACAGATCATGGAGTGTTGCGGACCGGGCTATACCTCACCTGCCGAAGCGATCAGAGCACCGCGCGACCTAAAAGGTCGATCCGCACCGCCCGCTGCTGGGAACCTTGCGCGCGCAAGGGGTCGATCTGCCCTATGGCTGCAAATACGGCGGGCATCACCTGTGCCGCAAGGCTGACGGCCGGAAAGGTCTGCCATTCACTCGACGAGATCGACGGCCCCATCGACATGGTCGACGTGTTCCTTCCCAAAGTAGAATTCTATGGCTTCGCCCAGAAGGCCATCAGGGTCGGGGCAAAGGTGCTGTGGGGTCAGATCGGGGTATATGACGACAAGGCGGCCGGGCTGGTCGAAGATGCGGGCCTGAAGGTTGTCATGAACCGATGTCCTGGAATCGAATTGTTCCGCCCCTTCTGGAAGCCACGGCTTGACCTGCCTATCTGAATACAGTCGACCATCCAGCAGACCAAACCACAGGAGTATCTCATGGCCCAGAACATCACAAAAAGCGCAGGCAGCATCGTCAAAGAGGCGCTGGGACAGGTGCCCGCCATCAGCGTCGAGGACGCGTTGGACCTTGTCGGCAAGGACTCTCATGTGTTTGTCGATCTGCGCGATGGCACGGAACAGGCACAGACCGGGACAATCCCGGGCGCGATCGCCTCTTCCCGGGGCATGATGGAGTTTCACATCGACCCTGAAAGCCCGGCACACAAGCCCGAGTTCAATCAGGACAAGACATATGTATTTTATTGCGCATCGGGGGGCCGTTCCGCGCTGGCCGCGCGGGTGGCCATTGATATGGGGCTGACGCCGGTCTTGAACATGTCAGGGGGCGTCGGTGCATGGAAGAAAGCCGGAGGCCCGCTGACCTGAGGCGCGCCTTTTTATCGGCAAAACGCAGTGCCATATGCCGGTCGACCGCGATCATGGGCACTTTGGCCCATATCGCAGCACCCGCTCTTTCAGGGCGGACAGGCTGCACATAATGCAGTTTTCGGGTTTGGCTGCCGCCGGATCATTGACTCCGCCCTTTCGGGCACTGCCAGAACCGGGATCGTGCCCGTCTCGTCCGACCGGCCCACGTCCCGCCGCTAGTCGAGGCGTGCATCAGCGGCGTAACATGCGCGGAACAGGCGCTCGTTATGTCCGGGGCGCTTGCGGGCCCGGGATGCCTTGTGCGCTCTCAAGGTGCTCCAGCAGCCAGTCGCGGAATGCCTCGGCCGCCGGACCAGCGGCGTTTGTGCGCAGATAATACCCTTCCGAAGCGGGCAGGCTGGCGCGATGTGCCAAAACCAGCTGGCCTGACAGCACCGCCCGCTGCGCCAGAAACGCGCTGACAAGGGCCACCCCGTTGCCGTGCCGTGCCATGTGCAGGGCCGCCCCGTAGGAATCGACATAGATTTCAGGCTGCCGGACGGGGCCAATGCAGGCGCGCCACTTGCTCCATCCATCCGAGGTGCCGACCGCTTCGATCAGCGGCAAATCCTCCAGATCGCCTTTGAGCGCAGGTGCCCTGAGCGCAATCAATGCCCCGGGTTGCAACAGGGTTCCGTCACGCCCCACCTGTTTTTGCGACCCGAACGGAATCTCCACATCCGCGCGCAGCGTGTGAAAGTCATCCGGCCAGATCGTCCCGACAAAACGCACCCGCACACCCGGCACGCGGGCTTTGAAATCGGCCAGATGAGGGGCAATCACCCATTGTGCGACGCTGATCGAACTGGCGATGGTCAGCAGGTTGTCATCTGGTCCCGTCTCGAAACTGCGCGCCGCCTGCGCCAGTGTTTCAAGGGCCGTGCCGACCTGAGGGAGCAATTTGCGCCCCTCGTCCGTCAGAGACAAACCGCGGGCACGCCGCACGAACAGAGTGACCCCAAGGCGCAACTCAAGGGCTTTGACATGTTGGCTGACGGCAGATTGCGTCATCCCGATGTCCTGCGCCGCCGCCGTGAAACTCAGACGCCGCGCCGCCGCCTCGAAGGCGCGGAACCATGTCAGAGGAGGGAGCGATTTTGCCATGCACAATGCTGCCATTAGTTCAGCTTATACCTTGGCCTGCGAATCCTGCGTTTGTCAAACAGGGGGCGCTGGCCGGATACTGTCCCGTAGAATGCCAGTGAGGATGCCCATGCAGCCCGAAATCCGAAAGCTTGTCACATATGACGAAGAGGTGTTGATCGAGGGGTTCCGCCCCGCCGATCCGCCCTGGCGGATGTTTGCGGTGGCCGCAGTGGTGCGCAACCCGTGGGCGGGCCGCTTTGTCGATGATCTGAAACCCGAAATTCACGCCTATGGGCCAGTACTGGGCGAGATGATGACCGCCCGCATGATCGCGCTGGCCGGGTCCGGCGATGCCATAGAGGCCTATGGAAAGGCCGCCGTTGTCGGTCTGAACGGGGAGATCGAGCACGCCTCAGGCCTGATCCATACGCTGCGGTTCGGCAATCATTACCGCGAAGCGGTCGGGGCAAAATCCTATCTTGCCTTCACCAATACGCGCGGTCCGGCCAATGCGCCGATCATGGTGCCGCTGATGGACAAGAACGATGCCGGGCGGCGTTCGCACTACCTGACCATTCAGTTCGCGATACCGGATGCCCCGCGCGACGACGAAATCGTGGTGGTGTTGGGGGCGGCCACAGGCGGGCGACCGCATCATCGCATTGGCGATCGCTATCAGGACCTCAAGGATCTGGGCCATGATCTGGACAACCCGGCGGCGGTCTGAAGTCGGCCCGCTGGCCGCAATCATTTCCGGAGACGGGCCGCAGATCCTGCTGATCCACGGCGTCGGCCTGCGCGCCGAGGCGTGGACTGCGCAGATCGACGCGCTGGCGTGCGATCACCGCGTCGTGGCCGTCGACATTCCGGGGCACGGGCAAAGCGCCCTGCCGCAATCCGCCACCGACCTCGGGGCGTTCACGCAATCTGTCGCGGCCTGCCTTGATCAGCCAACCGTTGTTGTCGGTCACTCCTTTGGTGCGATGATCGCCATTGATCTGGCGATCCGCTATCCCGATGCGGTGGTCGGGGTGGCCGCCCTGAACGCGATCTATCGGCGCAACGCAACGGCACGCGCCGCCGTACTGGCCCGCGCCAACAGCCTTGATGGCGTGCGTGCCACCGACCCGACCCCGCCGCTGGACCGCTGGTTCGGCCCCGCGCCCTGCCCCGCACGCGACGCCTGCAGGGACTGGCTGCTGAGCGTGGATCAGGCGGGTTACAAGGCCGCCTATACCGTGTTCGCAACCGAAGACGGGCCCAGGGACGCAGCACTGGCGGCCCTCGCCTGCCCGGCGCTGTTCATGACCGGCGCGCGTGAGTCGAATTCGACACCGCAGATGTCGCGAGACATGGCCGCACTGGCCCCCAAGGGGCGCGCAATCGTGGTTGATGGGGCCGCGCATATGATGCCGATGACCCATCCCGACCCCGTCAACACCGCCCTCGGCGCCTTTGCGCGGGCCTGTTTCGCATGAGCGCGCCCGATCCCCGCACCCTGCGCGATGCGTTTGGCACCTTCATGACCGGCGTCACGGTGGTGACGGCACGTGCGGCAGACAGAACACCCGTCGGCTTTACCGCCAATTCCTTTTCCTCTGTCTCGCTTGACCCGCCGCTGCTGCTGGTCTGCCCCGGCAGGTTTCTGTCCACGTACCAGACCTTTTCCAGCTGCGCCCATTTCGCCATCAGCGTCCTTGCCGAGGGGCAGGAAGACATCGCAACCGTCTTTGCCGGGTCCAGAGAGGACAGGTTCGCGCATGTCGCACACAGCGACGACATGCACGGTGTCCCGGTCATCACCGGCGCGGTGGCGCAGTTTTCCTGTTCCACGCATCGTGTCATCGAGGCGGGTGACCACTGCATCCTGCTGGGCCTGGTTGCGGACGTCACACAGTTCCAGCGCCCCGGACTGGGCTATGCGTCGGGGCGTTTCTTCAGCCTGGGCACTGAACGGGCCGCACTTGATCACCCCCCCGGCCTGACCGTGGCCGGCGCGATCATCGAGGATGGCGACAGCGTCTGGCTGGAAAAGACACCGAATGGGTTCCGACCCGTCCAGTGCGCGCACAATGATCGCGGCGCATTGCTGGATCATCTGCGCGGCAAACTGACCGATATGGGCATCACCGCTTCGCTCGGGCAGGCCTATTCGGTGTTTGACGACACCGCGCGCGCCACGCATTTCAGTTACTTCCTCGCACACGGGACGGTCCGCGCACCCCACCCCGATGTGCAGGCGATCCCGATCCCGGACCTGCCCGCCCTCGCCTATGCCAGCCCGGCCATCGCCACGATGATGCAGCGCTTTGCCCGCGAGGCGCGCAGTCGCAGCTTCGGGCTTTATTTCGGGAACACGGAACAGGGGGCGGTGCACGCCCCGACAGACAGGATGTAGAGGATGGAATTTTCCCTTTTTGCACATATGGAACGGCTGACGCCCGGGCAGGATCACAGGGACCTGCGGCAGGAACTGATCGCGCTGGCCCGGATGGCCGATGCGGGCGGGATGCGCGCGGTCTGGACGGGTGAACATCACGGCATGGAATTCACCATCACGCCGAACCCGTTCCTGAGCCTTGTGGATCTGGCCAGCCACACCAGCAACATCCGCCTTGGCACCGGCACCATCGTCGCCCCGTTCTGGCATCCGATCAAGCTGGCCGGTGAGGCGGCGGCGGCGGACCTGATCACCGATGGCCGCATCGAACTGGGGATCGCGCGCGGCGCCTATTCCTATGAGTACGAGCGCCTGATGCCCGGAATGGACGCCTGGGAGGCCGGGCAGCGCATGCGCGAAACCACACCGCTGCTGCGCCAACTTTGGGCCGGGGATTGCGCGCATGCGGGTGAGTTTTACACCTTTCCTGCCACCACTTCGGCGCCCAGGCCGGTGCAGGCGGGCGGTCCGCCGATCTGGATCGCCGCGCGCGATCCCAACAGCCATGCCTTTGGCGTGCAGAACGGCTTCAACATTCAGGTGACACCGCTCTGGCAGGGCATGGAAGAGATCGAAAGCCTGATGGGCAAGTTCAACGACGCCTGCGCGGCCCATTCCGGCCCACGGCCCAAAATCATGCTGTTGCATCACACTTACGTGGGTTCGGATGGCGATGATGTGACCCGCGCCGCGCGGGAACTGTCGCGATTCTATTGTTATTTCGGCGCCTGGTTCCAGAACAAGCGCCCGGTCACCAAAGGGTTGATCGACCCGCTTTCGGAGGCCGAACTGACCGCCAACCAGATGATGGCACCCGAAAACATGCAGCGCGATCTGACCATCGGCACGGCCCGGCAAGTCATTGACCGGATCAGGCGATACGAAGACCTTGGCTATGACGAATATTCGTTCTGGATCGACTCGGGCATGGACTTTGAACGCAAACGCGCGTCCCTTGCCCGCTTTATCGACGACGTGATGCCCGCCTTTACCTGAGGACCGACATGAGCCAGTTGCCACATTACCGACTTTTCATCGACGGCGCGTGGTGCGAGGGGGACACCCGGCAGGTCATGACCAGCCAGAACCCCGCCACGGGCGCGGACTGGGCAACATTCGCCTGCGCTGCCCCGGCCGATGTCGACCGCGCCATTGCCGCCGCGCGCCGGGTGCTGGACGACCCCGTATGGCGCGACATGACCCAGACCGCGCGCGGCAAGTTGCTTTACCGTCTGGCAGGGTTGATCGAGGAAAACGCAGCACAACTGGGACAGATCGAGACAACGGACAGCGGCAAGCTGCTGGCCGAAACGGCCGCCCAGACGGCCTATGTCGGGGATTACTATCGCTATTATGCGGGGCTGGCGGACAAGATCGAGGGCGCGGTGCTGCCCATCGACAAACCCGACATGCACGTTTTCACCCGCCGCGAACCCATCGGCGTGGTGGTTGCCATCGTGCCGTGGAACGCGCAGATGTTCCTGACGGCGACGAAACTGGGGCCAGCACTGGCGGCGGGCTGCGCGGTGGTGCTGAAAGCCTCCGAAGTGGCCCCGGCCCCGATGCTGGAATTCGCCCGCCTGATCGAATCGGCGGGCTTTCCCCCTGGCGTGGTGTCGGTGATTACCGGGGATGCGGACAACTGCGCCATTCCGCTGACCCGGCATGGCGATGTAGACCGCATCGCCTTCACCGGCGGGCCGGACTCCGCGCGCCACGTGGTGCGGAATTCGGCGCAAAACTTTGCCGTCACCTCGCTGGAACTGGGCGGCAAATCGCCCATCATCGTCTTTGACGACGCCGATCTGGAGGGCGCGGCCAACGGGCTGATCGCCGGTAATTTTGGGGCCTCAGGGCAAAGCTGTGTCGCAGGCTCGCGCGGGCTGGTGCACCGCCCGGTCATGGACGCACTGCTTGCCCGCATCCGGCAAAAGGCGGGCGGCATCGTCGTCGGTGACCCGCTGGAGGCCGCAACCCATGTCGGCCCGCTGTGCACGTCGGCGCAGGTAGAGCGGATCGTGGACACGCTGGCCAGGGCCCGCGCGCAGGGCGCAACGATCCACATGGGCGGCGCGCCGCTGGATCGACCCGGCAACTACATGGCCTCGACGATCGTGGAATGTGCAGCCCCCGACACCGAAACACTGAACGTCGAGATGTTCGGCCCGGTCATGTCGCTGCTCCCCTTCGACACCGAGGACGAGGCGATTGCGCTGGCCAATGCCACGCCCTTTGGCCTCGGGTCCGGCGTGTTCACGCAGAACCTTGCGCGCGCGCATCGCGTGTCGGCGCGGCTGAGGGCCGGAATATGCTGGGTGAACACCTATCGCGCGATTTCGCCCATTGCGCCGTTCGGCGGCTATAACCAGTCGGGCTATGGGCGCGAGGCGGGGCTGGACGCGATCCACGACTATACCCGCACCAAGACGACCTGGATCAACACCTCGGACAGCCCCATGGCGAACCCGTTCATGATGCGCTGAGCGGCGCGCACCGCTGCCATGACGCTTGACGGTGCCCGAGTTTGTATACATCATGTATGCAATTACGGGGGCGCTAATGACACGATTCTCCAAGGACGATTGCCTGGCCGACATGCGCCGCCGCATCCTGTCGACCGAACTGCAACCGGGCCTCGACCTCGACGAGGTGGGGCTGGCCGAACAGTACGGTATGTCGCGCACACCGCTGCGCGAGGTGCTGCAACGGCTTCAGGGTGAAGGATATGTCGTGATGTCGCAAAACCGCGGGGCCAAGGTCGCGCCGATGGACATCGCGGTGTTGCGCACCTTTTTCCAGACCGCGCCGATGGTCTATGCCAACATCGCGCGGCTGGCCTGCGAGAACCGCACCGGCGAACAGCTGGACACGCTCAAGGACGCGCAGAGCGATTTCACAGGTGCCACGCAATCGGGCAAACCGGACGAAGCGGCGCTGGCCAACCACCGCTTTCACGCCATCATCGGGCATATGGCGCACAACGCCTATCTGGTCGCCTCGCTTGAGCGTTTGCTGATCGACCACACGCGGCTCAGCCAGACCTTCTATCGCCCCGCCTCGCCCGCCGAGGCCGTGCTGGTGCACAAGGCCACCGAACAGCACGACGCCATGATCGCCGCCATCGAAGGCGACGAAGGTGCGCTGGCCATCGACCTGACCCTCCAACACTGGGACCTCAGCCGCGACCGGATGGAGCGTTTCGTGCGCCCCGACCCGTTGCCGGTGGATGTGATCCCGTTCAAGGACCGTACACATGCAGTTTGAAGGCATCTATACCCCGCTGGTGACCCCCTATCACGCGGATTTCACCCTGAACGAGGCTGCAATGGCGCAGACGGTGGACTTGCTGGTGGGCGCGGGGGTCGCGGGCATCGTCGTGGCCGGGTCGACCGGCGAATATTACGCCCAGACCACCCAAGAACGGCTCGACATGATGACCCGCGCCCATGATCTGATCGCGGGTCGCGTGCCCATGATCGTGGGCACCGGGGCGATCCGCACCGAGGATTCGGTGATGTTCGCCCAAGCGGCCAAGGCCGCCGGGGCCGACGCCCTGCTGGTCGCCACGCCGCCCTATGCCTATCCCACGGGGCGTGAAATCGCGCTGCACGCGCTGGCCATTGACCGGGCCGCGAACCTGCCGGTGATGCTTTACAACTATCCGGGCCGCATGTCGGTCAACATGGACGAGGAGACGCTGGACCGTCTGGGCCGCTCGCCCAATTTCTGCGCGATCAAGGAAAGCTCGGGCGATATCAACCGCCTGCACATGCTGGCGCGCGACTATCCCCATATCGCGCTGAGTTGCGGGATGGACGATCAGGCGCTCGAATTCTTTGCCTGGGGCGCGCGTTCCTGGGTCTGCGCCGGGTCCAATTTCGCGCCCGAAGCGCATATCGCGCTCTATCAGGCCTGTGCTGTCGAGGGCGATTTCACCAAGGGGCGCGCGATCATGTCCGCCATGCTGCCGCTGATGCGCGTTCTGGAACAGGGGGGCAAGTTCGTGCAATGCATCAAATACGGGCTGACCTTGCGCGGCATTGATGCAGGACCGCCCCGCAAACCTCTGCAACCGCTCAACAAAGACGACAAACGCGAACTGGCCGAAGTGATCGCCACCATGCACACCGCCATTTCCAGCATCACGGGGACGCCGCAATGACCGACCTTCTGACACATGCCGAATATGTCGCTCTTGCCGACGCACTCGACCCGCCGCGCAGCCCCTTAATCGACGGCAGGTTCCAGCCCGGAAATGGCCCGGTGATGGCGACAACCAACCCCGCGACAGGTGCCGAAATCGCGCAGATTTCCACCGCTGGCGCCGCTGACGTCAATCTGGCTGTTGCCAAGGCACGCGAAGCTTTCGATCAGGGGCGCTGGTCGAAACTGGACCCCGAGGCGCGCAAGGATGTGCTGATCCGGCTGTGCAAGCTGATGACCCGGAACCGGCGCGAACTGGCCGTGATGGAAAGTGTCGAGTCCGGCAAACCGATCCGCGATTGCGAGTTGATCGACCTGCCCGAAACGATCCACTGCATCAAATGGCACGCCGAAGCCATCGACAAGATCTATGACCAGACCGCGCCCACCGGCGACGGCGCGATGGCGATGATCCTCCGCGAACCCGTGGGCGTGGTGGCCGCGGTTCTGCCGTGGAACTTTCCTCTGATGATGCTGGCCTGGAAGATCGGCCCGGCCCTGGCCGCCGGGTGTTCGGTGATCGTGAAACCCGCCGAACAGACCAGCCTGACCGCCCTGCGCGTCGCCGAACTGGCGCACGAGGCGGGCCTGCCGCGCGGCGTGTTGCAGGTGTTGCCGGGCGACGGGCCTTCGGTGGGCGAACCGCTGGGGCGGCATATGGATGTCGATATGGTCAGCTTCACCGGCTCGACCGAAACGGGGCGGCGGTTCTTGCGCTATGCCGCCGACAGCAACCTCAAAAAGGTGGTGCTGGAATGTGGCGGCAAGAACCCGGCGGTGGTGTTTGACGACGCCGAAAACCTCGATCACGTTGCCAGCCACGTGGTCAATGCCGCCTTCTGGAACGCAGGACAAAACTGCTCTGCCACCTCGCGCCTGATCGTGCACCGCACGGTCAAGCCCGCACTGATGGAGCGGATCACAGCGCGCCTGCGCGACTGGAAGGTCGGCAACCCGCTGGACCCCGGCACCCATATCGGCGCGCTGATCGACGCGGACCACTGCGCCAAGGTGCGCGGATACCTCGATGACAAGGGCGACGGGCCTTACGTCGAACCCGCCATTTTCGAAGTGGACAGGGACAGTGCCAAGGCACGCGAGGAAATCTTTGGCCCCGTCCTGAGCGTCATCGAGGTGGCCAGCAACGACGAGGCTGTCGCCGTGGCCAATGACACCGCCTATGGCCTCGCCGCGTCCGTCTTTTCCGCCAATGGCCGCGCCGCCATCCGCGCCGCGCGCGACATCCGCGCAGGCACCGTCACGGTTAACTGTTACGGCGAGGGCAATATCGCCACGCCGTTCGGGGGCTACAAGCAATCCGGTTTCGGCGGGCGCGACAATGGTCTCCACGCCCACGACCAGTACACCGAAGTGAAAACCATCTGGGTCGACCTGACCGACCCCGCCGACGGGGACAACGTGACATGAGCGTGGATGCGGTCGGCACTGTCCGGCGCGGGCGCGGCGCGCGCAGGGCGACGCGCCAGACCCGCGACATCGCCATGCTGCCCGCGCTGAAACGCAAATTGCCCCTGACCGAACCGATGAGCGCCGAGCAGGTGGAAAAGATCGACGCCGCGTCGATGGATATTCTTGAAAACGTGGGCGTGGTTTTTCGCGACCCCATCGCGTTGGCCGACTGGACGCGCGCGGGGGCCAAAGTGGTGGGCGAAACCGTGTATCTGGACCGCGCCCATGTGCGCGACCTGATCGCCACCATCCCCGAAACCTTCACCTATCACGCCCGCAATCCGGCCAACAATCTGCCCTTCGGGGCCGATCACGCCATCTTTGTGCCGATGACCGGCGCGCCCTACCTGCGCGATCTGGACGACGTGCGGCGCAACCCGACCCTGGATGATCTGGCCAATTTCCACAAGCTCAGCCACATGCTGCCCGCCCTGCATTCCAGCGCCCACCATATCGTCGAACCCTACGACCACCCGATCAGCCAGCGGCATCTGCGCATCACCTATTCCTCGATGAAACACTCCGACAAGACGTTCATGGGCATGACCACCAGCCCGAAAAACGCCGAGGATGCGCTGGACATGGCCGCGATCCTGTTCGGGGCGGATTTCATCGACAGTCATCCGGTTGTGACGGGCAATTGCAACGGCAACTCGCCGCTTGTGTGGGACGAAACCATGCTCGGGGCGATGCGCGCGTTCTGTCGGCGCAACCAGCCGGTGCTGTGCTCTCCTTTCGTGCTGGGCGGGGCCAACACGCCCGCCTCGACCCCGGCCACGGTCGCGCAACTCAACGCCGAGGCGCTGAGCGCGCTGGCCTACACGCAAGTGATCCGCAAAGGCTGCCCGGCGATCTATGGTCACTACCTGTCCACGGTGTCGATGAAATCGGGCGCGCCGATGGCCGGAACCCCCGAGATTTCGCTGATGAACTTCATGATCGGGCAGATGGCGCGGCATTACGGCGTGCCATGGCGCACCTCGAACACGCTGGGCGGGGCCAAGACGTTCGATGCGCAGGCGGGTTACGAATCCGCCATGACGATGAATGCGGTGCTGATGGCCGGGGCCAATTACATCTGGCACTCGGCGGGCTGGAACGAGGCGGGCATGCACTGTTCGACGGCCAAGTTCATCGTCGACGCCGAGATGTGCGCCATGGGCTATCGCATGGCGCAAGGCATCGACTGGAGCGATTTTGACGCAGCCGTTGCGGCCATCCCGGATGTCGGCCCCGGAGGACACTATCTGGGCCACCCGCACACGCTCGAACACTTTCAAAAGGCCTTCTTTATGCCTGAAATGTTTGACAATAATTCGATCGAGCAATGGCAGGCCGAAGGTGCCATCGAGATCACCGAGCGCGCCCTGATCCGGGCGCGTGCGATGCTGAACGAATACGAGGAACCGAAGCTGGATGCGGCCGTGAACGAAGCGCTGCTGGATTACATCGCGCGGCGCGAGCGCGAGATTCCGGCCGCCGACGCGCTCAATCAGGAGTATTGAGGATGGCACATCCCGTCGCACCCGCCGACGCCGCGATCGCGCCGGAACATCTGGCCGACCTGCTTTGGAACACCGATCCAAAGCTCAACGGTTTCATATTCCGCACAGGCGAGACCCTGCTTGACATATTGCGCGCCGAGTGGCCCGCAGCGCGCGGCCTGCTGTGTCATAAACAGGCCTTTACCGTGATGGACGGCGCGTCGGTTCTGGGGCTGCTCATCGGACATACCGCCGCGGAATACGGCCCGAATTTCGAAGCCGCACAGGAGGTGCAGGCGCAAAGACTGAGCGATACGGACGCGGCCCATCTTGTCGCCGCGCTGGATTGGATGGACCGGCTGTTCCCGGCGCCGCGTGCGGGGGCCTATTACATCCTCGAGCTGTCCATTGCGGCGGCGGCCCAGGGGATGGGCATCGCGTCCCGACTGCTTGATGCGGCCGAGGCGCGCGCGCGCGCCAGTGGCTGCACCCATGTGTCGCTGGATGTGGCGGCGGACAATGCGGCGGTCGATTTCTACCGCCACAAGGGTTTTGAGGTCGAGATCGAAACACGGGTGCCCTGGCTCGATCAGGGGCATGGGATCGGGCTGCATCTGCACATGTCGCGCGCGCTGACAGACCCGCGATGAGGGTGACCCGCCTGCCCCGCGACCCCGGCCCTGCCGGGTGGAACCGCCTGCTGCCCGACCCCGCTCCGGCGGTACGGCTTGAAGACACGATCACCGCCGACTGGCTGGTGATCGGCGCGGGCTTTGCCGGGCTGGCGGCGGCGCACCGGCTGTCAAAACAGGTCACGGGCGCGCGCATTGTCGTGCTGGACGCGGTGCGCGTGGGCGACGGCCCGGCGGGGCGCAATTCGGGCTTCATGATCGACCTGCCCCATGACCTGACTTCGGATGACTATGGCGGCGCGCTGGACAGCGACCTGACCCAGACCGAGGACAATCGCGCAGGCATCGCCCATGCCGCCGCCATGGCCGAGGAATACGCGCTGAGCGACGAGGCGTTCGTCAGGTCGGGCAAGATCAACGGTGCGGCCACCGACAGGGGCACGGCCCACAACCGCGACTTTGCCCGACACCTGACGGCGATGGGCGAAGCGCACGAGATGCTGGACAGCACCGCGATGCGCCAGATCACCGGCACGGACTATTACCAAAGCGGGCTGTTCAGCCCCGGCGCTGCGATGATCCAGCCCGCCATGTTCGTGCGCGGCGTGGCGGCGGGCCTGCAATCCAATCGCGTCAGCATCTATGAAATGAGCCCCGTCATCGCGCTGGAACGGCATGGCGACTGGGTGGCGCGCACGCCCAAGGGTCGCGTGAGCGCGCCGCGCGTCATTCTGGCGGTGAACGGGCATCTCAACAGCTTTGGCTTTCTGCCCGGGCGCCTGATGCACGTGTTTACCTATGCCTCGATGACGCGCGCCCTGACGGCAAATGAGGTCGCGCGGCTGGGCGGCGATCCGCTCTGGGGTCTGACCCCGGCAGACCCGATGGGCACCACGGTGCGCCGCATTTCGGGCACCGGCGGGGACAGGATCGTGATCCGCAACCGTTTTACGTATGATCCGAAAATGGAAGTGAACGCGGCGCGCATCGCCCGTGTCGGGGCGGATCACGACCGCGCCTTTGCCCGCCGCTTTCCGATGCTGTCCGGCGTCGACATGCAATACCGCTGGGGCGGGCGGCTGTGCCTCAGCCGCAACAATGTGCAGGTGATCGGGCAACTTGACGAGGGGCTCTTTTCCGCCTGCTGCCAGAACGGATTGGGTACGGCCAAGGGGACGCTGGCGGGCGGCCTTGCGGCGGATCTGGCGTTGGGGCGGCGTTCGGACGCGCTGGGCCGGGCCGTGGCGGCGGCGCAGCCGACGCGCCTGCCCCCGGCCCCCATCGCCAGCATCGGTGCCAATATGCACATCCGTTTCGCGGAAATGCGGGCTGGGAACGAATGGTGATCCGCCCTATCCCGGACGCGCAAACAAGAAACAGGTGAACCCCGTGCCCATCGACGCCTCGAAGGAAGAAGACCAGAAGGACGCAGCGAACCGACGCGCCAGCGGCGAGTTCGTGCGCGGTGTCAGCGGCTTTCGCCACGTGATCGGGCACAGCGCCGACTTTCCGGCCGAACCGGGGCGCTATCACCTGCACGTGGCGCTCAACTGCCCGTGGTGCCACCGCGTGACGTTGGCCCGCAACGTGCTGGGATTACAGGACAGCATCACGATGGACGTCGCCTTTCCCAACCGCACAGGAGAGGACGACCCGGCGGGTGCGAACCTGTGGCAGTTTGCCCCGGACAAGGTCGCGCCGGTGACGGGTGCGCCGTTGCCCGAATGCACCGGCGAAACCGCGACGGGGCGGAACATGCGCCGGGTCAAACAGATCTACGAGGCCGAAGGATCGGATGAAAAATCCGTGCCTGTGCTGTTTGACAGAAAAACCAAACGGATCGTGAACAACGAAAGCGCCGAGATCGTGCGGATGCTGGGCCAGCAGGCGCGCGCCCTTGGCAGTACGCTGACGGGCGCCGCGTTGCCCGACCTCTACCCCGACGACGCCGCATTGCGCGCCGAAATAGATGCGCTGAACGACGCCATCTACACGGCCATCAACAACGGGTCCTACAAGGCCGGGTTTTCATCGCGGCAGGACACCTATGAGGCGGCGTTCGCCGCGTATTTCGAGATGTTGGCGCAATTGGAAACCCGTCTTTCCGACGGGCGTCCCTACCTTGTTGGCGCGACTTTTACAGAATCGGATTTACGTCTTTTTCCAACGCTTTACCGGCATGACCCGATCTATTACATCAGGATGAAACTGAACGGCGCACGGATTCTGGATTATCCGCATTTGTGGAAATGGCTGTGCCGGGTGCACGGGTTGCCCGGCGTTGGCGCAAGTGGCGCGCTCACCCACTGCCGTCAGGGCTATTTCGGGCGCTCGTGGAACAACGTGGTGCCCGCCGGGCCGCTGAAACCGATGGCCTACCCCGAGGCCTACGCTCACCCCGAACTTGGCGCGCAAAATCACGCGTCCTGACCCAAGGTGTCTAGGGGCGGTGCTGGGCTGTCTTGTAGTCGTCGGGCATCCTCCCTGAAATCTCCAGCACCAGCTTGCGCCGCACGGTTTCGGCAAAACTGTCACGCCCCTCTGCCGTCACCATGAACGCGCCGGGGCCGCCGATGATCCGCTGTGCATATTCCTGCTCCAGATTGGCCCCGGCCCGCCGCCCGTCTTCGGGCCGCAGGATGGGCAGCGCGTTGATGGTGATGCCCGCGGCCAGCACCTCGGCGCGCGCATCCGCGATCGCCGGGCCGGAGGAATTGCGGATGCTGTCGCCGGAAAAGTCGATGACCGCGCGCGGGGCAAAGATGTCATTCCGCTCGATCAGCCGCTTGGCGTCCAGCAGGGCCGCGCCAATAGCGTTGCTGCCATAGGCCTGACGCGGCGGGCCGACCAGCGCATCGGCAAAGGCGCGGGCCGTGTCCGGGCCATCCACGATCATCCAGGGCACCACCACAGCCGTATTGCTGGCCCATTCCACGTAAGTCACCGCAACATTGCCATAAATCGAATTCTGGATGGCCGCGATCACCGCCGGGTCGGTCATGGCCAGCGCATAGCCCTGCCGCTGGAACAGCAATTCCTCGCCGTCGATGGACCCGGACGCATCCGCCAGCAAGACCAGTTCCAGCCCCGCTTCGCGCTGCGTTTGTGCAGCAAGCGGCGTGGCAAGACAAAGCATAAGCAGCAGGCGGGTGAGCATGGCGATCAGTGTGCGGTCGATCCCGCCGCCGTGCAAGGCTTTCGACCCATTGGTGCAATGTGATGCACCATCCCGGACACTGTTGCTGAAACGTCGGGCAGTGTCACGCACAGCCCGACCCCGCAACAGGCAGACGCGCGCCTTTGGTGAGGTCACGCGTATCGCCAATGTGAAGTGCGACAATCACCGCTGACTGCGTGTCCTGTCGCCCTGTCCGCTGAACTGGCCGGGGATTGAATTGGTTGCATACCTTGTACGCCCCACGACTCCCTGTCACTTTCGTCTTGAACGCCACGATCAGGTGCATCTGATCGCCAAGGGGGCGTGGCGGCCAAGGAGGACACGTGAATGACGCTGTTGAACGATGATCGGCTGTTTCCGCCTGATCCCGCCACGCGCGCAATTGCGCGTGACCTTTTTGCACAGGTCAGACACCTGCCGATCATCAGCCCGCATGGCCACACCGACCCACGCTGGTTTGCCGAAAACGCGCCCTTTCCCGACCCCGCACACCTGTTTGTCACCCCCGACCACTACGTGTTCCGCATGTTGCATTCGCAAGGCATCGCGCTTGAGGATCTGGGGGTGCCAAGGGTCGATGGCGGCCCGGTCGAAACCGACCCGCGCAAGATCTGGCGGCTTTTTGCCAAACACTATCACCTGTTTCGCGCCACCCCGTCGCGCCTGTGGATCGACCATGCCTTTCAGGACGTGTTCGGCGTGACCGAACGCCTGGATGAACACAATGCCGATGCTATCTATGACCGGATTGCCACGTGCCTGGCCGATGACGCCTATCGCCCCCGCGCGCTGTTCGACCGGTTCTACATCGAGGCGCTCTCGACCACGGAAAGCGCCATCGACGATTTGCGCTGGCACAGGATGATCAGGGACAGTGATTGGACGGGGCGCGTGACCACCACGTACCGACCGGACGCCGTGGTTGATCCGGAATTTGACGGCTTTGCCGGAAATGTCGCGCGGCTGGGTGAAATGACGGGCGAAGACTCCAGCACCTGGAAAGGTTACCTTGCCGCCCATCGCAATCGGCGCGCATTTTTCAAGGAACACGGCGCGACCGCAAGCGATCACGGTCATGCCACCGCCCGCACCGAAGACCTGCCCCAGGCCGAAGCGGCGGCGTTGTTCGACAAGGCGCTACAGGGAAAATGCAGCCCGCACGAGGCGGATCGCTTTCGCGGCCACATGCTGACCGAAATGGCGCGGATGAGCCTTGAGGATGGTCTGGTGCTGCAAATTCACCCCGGATCGGCGCGCAACCATTCCGCTGACGTGTTTGCACGGTTCGGCCGCGACAAGGGCCATGATATCCCGGCCCGCACGGACTATGTCACCGCGCTGCGCCCCCTGCTGAACGCGGTTGGCGGACGACGGGATCTGACCGTGATCATCTTTACGCTGGACGAAAGCGCCTATGCCCGCGAACTGGCGCCGCTGGCGGGCGTTTACCCTGCGCTGAAACTCGGCCCGCCCTGGTGGTTTCATGACAGCTATGAAGGGATGATGCGGTTTCGCGAAATGGCGACCGAGACGGCAGGGTTTTACAACACTGTCGGTTTCAACGACGACACCCGCGCGTTTTGTTCGATCCCTGCGCGTCACGATGTGGCCCGGCGCGTGGATTGCGCGTTTTTGGCCGGTCTGGTTCAGACCGGGCGGCTGGATGCGGACGAGGCTGTCGAGGTCGCCCATGATCTGGCGTATCGGCTGGCCAAAAAAGCATATAGGTTGTAACGCGAGACAATTCCATCAATACAGATAATTACGGGACAATGCTCATGTCATATCCGGACAATATCAAAACCTGTATGCCATTGCGGTGCCGTGGTGGCCGCTGATCCATCCCGCCCCGGGTCCGGTATCGTTCACTTAGGTCTTGGCGCATTCTTTCGCGCCTTCGGCTGTGTTTACGTGGCCGATGCAATCGCCGCATCGGGTGGCGACTGGGGCATCATTGGCGTCTCTCTGCGCAGCCCTGCCACACGTGATGCCCTGCGCCCGCACGGATGGTCCTATGCCTCGGTCACCCTGGCACCGGATGAGGAAAAAATACGTGACATCAAAGTTTTGAACGACGTTCTTGTCGCACCCGAAGACCCGCGCAAAGTGCTGGAGGCCTTGGCGGACCCGGCCATACGGATCGTATCGCTGACGGTGACCGAAAAAGGTTACTGCCATAACCCGGCGAGCGGCACGGTGAACTTTGACCACCCGGACATACAGGCGGATCTCGGCACCGGCCTGCCGGTCTCGGCACCCGGCTATCTGGTACGCGCATTGCAGATGCGCCGCGCCGCAGGCACGCCGCCTTTCACGGTCCTGAGTTGCGACAACCTGCCCGACAATGGCGAACTGGTGCGCGGCGTTGTGCTTGATCTGGCGCGACGGATCGACCCCGCACTGGCCGACTGGATTGACGCACATGCGCGGTTTCCCTCGTGCATGGTGGATCGCATCACACCGGCAACCACGCAGAGCGATATCGACCGCATTGCGTCACTCACCGGTCGCGCAGGCGGCGCGCCAGTGCTGCACGAACCCTTTGCGCAATGGGCCATCGAAGACGATTTCGTCGATGGGGCCCGCCCCGACTTCGAAGCTGCGGGTGTCGAAATGGTGCAAAACGTCGCAGCGCACGAAGCGATGAAGCTGCGCATGCTGAACGGCACACATTCCGCGCTGGCCTATTCAGGCTATCTGGCAGGTCACCAGACAATTGCGGCCACCGTGGCTGACCCGGTATTTGCCGCCTATGTCCGCACGCTCTGGGCTGAAATCATGCCCGCCGTGACCGCGCCCCGGGGTGTCGATCTGCCCGATTATGCCGACGCCCTGTTCGCGCGCTATGCCAACCCGGCGATCCAGCACCGGACCTGGCAGATCGCGATGGATGGCAGCCAGAAACTGCCGCAACGCCTTTTGGGTACGATCCGCGCCAATCTGGACGCGGCGCGCCCGATCGCAGGCCTGTGCCTCGCCGTAGCTGCGTGGATGCGCTATGTCGGGGCGCAGGACGAGGCCGGCAAACCCATTGACGTGCGCGACCCCATGGCCGACCGCCTCAGGCGCATTTCAGACGCCTGCGCCGGCCCCGAAGACGCGGTTGCGGCGCTGTTGGCCGTGGACGAGATCTTTCCGCCCGACATGGTCGCGCGGTTGCGCCCGCCCTTGACCAAAGCCGCGCACCGCCTGTGGGCGCTTGGCGCACGCGCCGCAATCGAGGAGTTGCAACAATGATCGAAAGCTGGCGCTGGTACGGCGACCTTGACACCATCACTCTGCCCGAAGTCGCCCAGACCGGCGCGCGGGGCATTGTCACGGCGCTGCACGAAATCCCGTATGGCGCGGTCTGGCCCGGTGACGCCATCGCGGCGCGCAAGGCGCGGATCACAAAGGCCGGGTTTGACTGGGTCGTCGTCGAAAGCCTGCCCGTCCACGAGCATATCAAACGCGGCAGCGGCGACCTGTCGGAGTTGTTCGCCAACTATCGCCAGTCGATGGCAAATCTGGCCGCCAACGGCGTGCATACGATATGCTACAACTTCATGCCACTGCTCGACTGGACCCGCACGGACCTTGCCGCGCCGGTCAGTGGCGGCGCCACCTGCCTGCGGTTCGAGGCCGCGCGCATGGCCGCATTCGAAATCCACATGCTGGGCCGCCGCGCAGCCGAAGACGACTATCCCGCGGATGTCCTGAACAAGGCGGCTGTCTGGTTTCAAAAGGCAGGCGATGATGACCGCGCCGCCCTGCTCGCCTCGATCATGGCGGGTATGCCGGGGGCCTTTGATCGCTATGATGTGGACGGGTTGCGGGTCGCTCTTGCGGGCTATGACGGGATCGGGCGGGACCAGTTGCGCGCCAACTACAAACGGTTCCTCGACGAGGTGGTGCCAGCGGCGGAGGATCTGGGCATGCGTCTGTGCGTCCACCCCGACGATCCGCCGCGTGACATCCTCGGCCTGGCGCGCATTGTATCGAACGGTGATGATCTGGAGTGGGTGCTGACGGCCCATGACAGCCCTGCCAACGGGATCACCCTGTGTTCCGGCTCGCTTGGAGCCAACCCGGTCAACGACGTGCCTGCCATTGCCGAACGCGTCGCGGACCGGATCCATTTCGCGCATCTGCGCAATGTCGCCAAGGACCCGGACGGATCGTTCGAAGAGGCCGCGCATCTGGACGGCGACACAGACATGATAGCGCTGATCCGTGTCCTTCTGAACGAAGAAGCCCGGCGCCGCAGCGATGGGCGCGCGGATCATGTGATCCCGTTCCGCCCCGACCATGGACATCACATGCTGTCCGACCTCGACCGCGAAATGATCCCGGGCTATCCGCTGATCGGGCGCCTGCGCGGCTTGGCCGAGTTGCGCGGCGTGATCAGCGCGCTGTCACACGGATAGGTGCCGCGCCGTGGTGCGGGGGCGGCGGGCAGCGGTTTCCGGATCGGCCGTCGACAGCCCCCTGCCGCCACGTGGTATTCCCGATCCACCAAATGCCGGGACTGAACACCTAGTTCTTGTCGGAAACCGCAGCGTCGGGATCACCCTCGGGCGTGTTCAGCGTCGACCAGGTATCGTCACGCGGCGGCGCGGGCGGGGTTTCGCATGTCCGGCGAAGGATGTTCACCTTGGCGATGAAATTTGCCGACACCGGGGCGGTCACGAACAGAAACGCCATGATCAGCAATTCATGCAACGATGACGATCCGATGGAAAAGGAATGCAGCATCGAGGCCAGCAACAGCATACCGATGCCGATGGTCCCGACCTTGGTGGGCGCATGCAGACGCGTCATCGGGTCGTTGAATTTCAACAGGCCGATCACGCCCACCACGATGAAACCCGACCCGATCAACAGGCTGAGAGCGGCCGCATAAGTGGCGATGATCTGTCCGGTCATTCGATGATGTCCCCCCGCAGCAGGAACCGCGCCAGCGCGACAGTCGAGACAAAACCCAGCATGGCGATCAGCAGCGTCACCTCAAAGTAGATTTCCACGCCCTGATGGATGCCCAGCACCACCACAAGGCCCAGCGCATTGATCACCATGGTATCAAGCGCCAGGATGCGATCACCATAGCTTGGCCCCAGCACAAGGCGCACCATTGACAGGATCTGACCAATCGCCAGTGCGGCAAAGGCGATCAGCGAGGCGATATCCAGCAGGGACGTGGCGGCACTCATGAGAAAATCTCCTTCAGGCGGGCCTCGTAGCGGGACTTGATTTCGTCGCGCACGGCATCCGGGTCATCGGTGTGCAGCACGTGGACAAGCAGGCTGTGGCCCGCGTCCGACAAATCGGCGGACACGGTGCCCGGCGTCAGTGTGATGGTGCCCGCCAGAACCGTGATCGCCTCGGGTTGTACAAGATCAAGCGGAATGACGATCCAGGCCGGTTTCAGCCTGTCGTTGGGCACCGTGAGTACGATCCACGCCACTTCGACATTCGCCACAATGATGTCCCACATCACCATCAGCGCATAGGAAAACATCTTGCCCAGCCGGAATCCTTTGGGCGTGTCAGGCCACCAGATCGAAGTGCCCCACGGTATGATGATGCCCAGGATCAGGCCAAACACGGCCATGCCGGGCGAGAACTCATTTTGCAGCAGGACCCAGACTATTGTCAGAAGCAGGGTCAGAAACGGGTGCGGCAGCAGCCAGAAAAGGGCGCGACGTGCCATATCAGTGTGCCTCCTCATTCGGGGTGCTGAGCTTGCCGGGGGTTCCCAGCACGGCCTCCATGTAGGGCGCAGGCGCAAAAAGCCCGGTCGCGATACGCGTCGTGTACCCATGGACCTGCCCGGCAAAGACAGTGTGCAGGACCAGAAGGCCAAGCAGCCCGCCGACGGCCACATAGGACAGGGTGGCCGGGCGCGGCATGACCAGATCTTCTGCGCCCGGTGCGACGCCGTGCGCTTTCCAGAACAGCACGCTGCCCGCGCGCGCAAAGCCCAGGATGCTGATCAGGCTGGAACTGAGCACAATCACCCAGACCCACACCATCATGTCAGAATCGAACGCCGCATTCAGCACCAGAAGCTTGCCAAGAAAGCCCGACAGCGGCGGCAGGCCCGCCATCGCGATGGCGGCGGCAAAGAACAGGGCCGCCGTCAGCGCCGCCCCGGCGGCAGGCGGTTGCGCCGTCAGGTCGACATTTCCCCGCCCGGTGCGCACCAGATCCACGATCAGGAACAGGGCCGCACCCGCCAGTGTGGAGTGCACAATGTAATAGAGGGCGGCCGCAATGCCTGCCGGAGTAAAGAGCGAGATCGACACCATCACCATCGCCATCGACCCGATGATCGAAAACGCAACCAGCCGGTCGAGCCTTTTCGCGGCCAGCACACCGGTCATGCCAATCACAAGCGAGACAAGCGCGGCAGGCAACAGCCACATGTCATAGAGGCCGGAGGTGATTTCGACATCCGGTGGAAAGATCAGGGTATAGACCCGGATGATGGCATAGGCCCCCACCTTGGTCATGATCGCAAACAGGGCCGCCACGGGGGCCGGGGCCTCGGCATAGCTGGACGGCAGCCAGAAGTGCAGCGGCACCAGGGCCGCCTTGATCGCAAACACCAGCAACAGCAAGACCGCCGCGACACGGATGCCCACCGTCTCGGCGGGATCGACAAGGGCGACGCGTGCGGCAAGGTCGGCCATGTTCAGCGTTCCCGTCTCGGCATAGATCGAGCCGAGCGCAAACAGGAAAAGGGTCGAGCCGATCAGATTGAACAGCACATATTGCACCCCCGCCTGAAGGCGCGCGGTGCCGCCTGAATGGATCATCAGGCCATAGGATGCGATCAGCAGCACTTCGAAGAACACAAACAGGTTGAACAAGTCGCCCGTCAGGAACGCGCCCATGATCCCCATCAACTGGAACTGAAAGAGTGCGTGAAAATGCCAGCCTCTGGCGTCCCACTCCGATCCGATGGCGTACAAAAGCACGCAAAGTGCCAGCACGGCCGTCAGCAGTACCATCACCGTAGACAGGCTGTCTGCGACCAGAATGATACCGTAGGGCGCGGCCCAGTCCCCCAGCTGATAGATCTGAACCGAGCCATCCGAGGCATCCCAGGCCAACCCCGCGCCAATCACGATCAGCGCAAGCACACCTGCCACGGAAAAGGCCCGCTGGATGCCGATGTGGTAACGCGCCGCCAGCACGATGAACGGGGCCAGCAAAGCGGGCAGGACAATCGGGGCGATCACCCAGTGGATCATGACGCGCCCCCTGTGCCTTCGGGCTGGTCATCGACGTGATCATCGTCGGACCCAAGAAACGCACCAAGGCCGATCATGACAACCACCGCCGTCATCCCGAACGAGATGACGATGGCCGTCAGAACCAGCGCCTGCGGAAGCGGGTCGGTATACACGCTGACATCATCGCGCAAAACCGGCGAGGCCCCGGTGGCAAGGCGGCCCGAGGCGAACAGGAACACGTTCACCGCATAGGTCAGCAACGAGATGCCCAGGATCACCGGAAAGGTGCGCAGACGCAGCACCAGATACAGCCCTGCGGCTGTCATGATCCCGATGGCAGAGGCGACAAGCAGTTCCATCCTACACGACCCCTTTCACGTCTTCGGCGTCCCGCGAGGGATCGATATCCATCGGGTGTTCCGTTTCCGGTTCATGGGCGCGGCGGGCCAGACGCGAGAAGCTTTCGAGTGACAGCATCACGGCGCCAACCACCGCCAGGAAAACGCCGACATCGAACAGGGCCGCCGTGGCCAGTTCGAACTTTTCGAATGGCGGGATGCGCACATAGGTGAAATCCGAGGTCAGGAATGGTTTGCCCACAAACCACGACCCGATGCCCGTCAGGCCCGCCACCAGCACACCCGCCCCGATGACCCCGTGATACGGGTATTTCAGGCGCGCCGATGCCCAGGAAAAGCCGGACGCCATGTACTGCATCACCACGCCGATGGACACCACAAGGCCGGCAATGAAACCGCCGCCCGGTTCGTTGTGACCACGCAGGAAGATGTAGAACCCGACCATCATCACGACCGGCATGATGACCCGCGTCACCACCACCATCATCATCGGATGCATGTCCCCTGCCCGCGCCTGATCCGGCTTGCGGTTCAACAGGCGCGCACGCACGGGCCCGCTGAGCAAGGTTTCGGTCAGCGCATAGATCAGCAGGGCCGCGATGCCCAGCACGATGATCTCGCCATAGGTATCAAAGCCCCGGAAATCCACGAGGATCACGTTGACCACGTTGGTGCCGCCGCCGCCCTTGTAGGAATTGGCAAGATGGAATTCGGATATCGGCGTCGAAACGGCGTCGCGCAGCAGAAAGTGGAAAGACAGCACAAAGGTCGCAACCCCGCCCGCCACCGCCACGGCCCCGTCCCGCACACGGCGCAGCACCGAGCTTTCGATGGGCGTGTGCTTGGGCAGGAAGTTGAGCGCCAGCAGCAGCAGAATGATCGTCACCACCTCGACCGTGAACTGCGTCATGGCCAGATCCGGCGCGCTGAAGAACACGAACCCGATGGACACCATGAGGCCCGCAATGCCGATCAGGATCAGCGACAGAAGTCGGTTGCGATGCAGGAACACAAGGCCACAGGTCGCCGCGACCAGCATGCCCCACCCCGCGACGGCGACCGGGTCAACGGCCTGCATTTCGCGGCTGGCAGGGCCGATTGTGCCCGTGCTCCAGGCGTGAAAGCCCGCGCCGATGATGGCGATGGAACCGATCGCCGCATAGCGCGAGAACGCGCCGTTGTGCAGCGGCAGGACGGTCTTTTGGGCCAGGGTGGCGGCGGCCTCGACGATACTGTCAAAGATGACTTTGGCCTCGGGGCGCGGTGCCGCGTCCCACAGGCGCAACGCCGGATTGAACAGCGCCATCAGGATCAGGCCGCCGACAATGGCGGCAACGGACATGAACAGCGCCGGAATAAGTCCCGGCCAGATCTTGATCTGCCCCTTGTAGACCTCGCCCGCCTCGCCCAGCACCGAGGCGGTGACCAGTTTGACAAACGGTTCGGCCAGAAACGGCGCGACACCGATCGCCACCACCAGCACCACAAGGATCGCGGGCGGCAGCCACAGCCCGGAGGGCGGATCGTGCGGCTTGGACGGGTAATCATCGCGCACCGGGCCAAGGAAGGTATGCCCGATCAGACGGAAACAGTAGGCCGCGGAAAACAGCGACCCGACAGTCGCCAGAACAGGCACCAGCCACGGCGTGGCGAACAGCACCGTTTTGGTCGCTTCCTTGAGCATCATTTCCTTGGACAGATACCCGTTGAGCAACGGAATACCCGCCAGCGACAGGGCCGACAGGGTCGCAATCACAAAGGTGATCGGCATCAGCGTGCGCAGCCCGCCCAGACGGCGAATGTCACGGGTGTGGGCCTCGTGATCTATGATACCGGCCGACATGAACAGTGCTGCCTTGAACGTGGCGTGGTTCAGAATGTGAAACACCGCCACCATCGCGCCATAGGCGGTGCCGGTGCCCAGCATCATGGTGATCAGCCCCAGCTGGCTGACCGTCGAAAAGGCAAGCAGCGCCTTGAGGTCATGTTTGAACAGCGAAATCACCGAACCGACGACCATGGTCACAAGCCCCGCCGTGGTGACGATCACGAACCATTCCGGCGTCCCCGAAAGCACCGGCCACATGCGCGCCATCAGGAAAATCCCGGCCTTCACCATCGTGGCCGAATGCAGATAGGCCGACACCGGGGTCGGGGCGGCCATCGCGTGCGGCAGCCAGAAATGGAACGGGAACTGTGCGGACTTGGTAAAGGCGCCCAGCAGGATCAGGATCAGCGCAGGCACATAAAGCGGATCTGCCTGGATCAGTTCGCGGTTTTGCAGGATGACGCTGAGGTCATAGCTGCCCACGATCTGACCAAGGATCAGCATCCCCCCGATCATCGCCAGACCGCCCAGGCCTGTGACCGTCAGCGCCATGCGCGCGCCTTGCCGCCCTTCGGGCAGGTGTTTCCAGTAGCCGATCAAAAGGAAGGACGACAGCGACGTCAATTCCCAGAAAATCAGCAAAAGCAGGATGTTATCGGACAGAACAATCCCGACCATCGCGCCCTGAAACAGCAGCAGATAGGTGAAAAACTGCCCCATGTTGTCGTCGCGGCTAAGGTAGTGGCGCGCATAGGCGATGATCAACAGGCCGATGCCAAGGATCAAGAGGGCAAAGAAAAAGCCAAGCCCGTCCAGCATCAGGGTAAAATTCAGACCCAGCACCGGCATCCAGTCCACCCGGGCCATCACCACTTCGCCTGCCAGAACCGATGGCAGGTTGGTCAACAGCCCGATGAAGGCAAACAGCGAGACGGTGAAGGTGACCCCGGCACAGGCGGCACGGCCCGCGGCATTCATCAGGCCGGGCAGCAATGCGCCAAGAAAGGGGAGT